>Ga0222719_10002299_pt1 | contig 17582 bp, 33 predicted proteins | sample C33_34DmetaG_FD_165039 | JGI IMG/M metagenome (GOLD analysis project Ga0222719, IMG submission 165039) | Estuarine water microbial communities from San Francisco Bay, California, United States - C33_34D | ecosystem: Environmental > Aquatic > Marine > Unclassified | place: USA: California... | reverse complement strand
GGTCTAAGGATACAACCAAGATTGGGGCAGTGATTGCTGAAGAAGGTCCAAGTCATGATGTTGTCTCTATGGGATATAATGGCTTTCCCCGTGGATTTCAAGATACAGGTGAAAGATTTGAAAACCGTGTCGTGAAATACAATTACACTGTTCATGCAGAGGTGAATGCAATCTGCACTGCTGCAAGGAAAGGAAAGTGTCTGAACGGCACCACTCTTTATGTGTATGGTCTTCCCGTTTGTCATGAATGCGCCAAGACTGTTATTCAGGCAGGGATCAAGAGAGTCATTGTAAATACAATGGAAGCTCCCCCACAATGGATGTCATCCACAATGAGAGCAGCAGAATTCTTCAAAGAAGCAAAAGTAGAATACCGTAAAATCAATATCTAAACTATGTCACTAATCGATAGACTCAAAAAATCAAGTAAGGTTGAGAACGTCTCTGTTCTCACTGACTCAAAGTTCTTCACCAAGAAGGACATGATTCCAACCTCAGTTCCAATGCTCAATGTGGCATTGTCTGGTTCACTTGATGGTGGTCTTGCTCCCGGTCACACAATGCTGGCAGGACCAAGCAAACACTTCAAGACATCCTTTGCACTGCTAATGGCATCTGCATATCTCAAGAAGTATGATGATGCAGCATTGCTGTTCTATGATAGTGAATTTGGTTCGCCACAATCATACTTTGAATCCTTTGGTATCGATACGGATCGTGTTCTTCATACTCCTGTCACTGACATTGAGGTTCTGAAGTTTGACTTGATTCATCAGTTGAATGAACTCAAGCGTGATGAGAAGGTTGTCATTGTCATTGACTCTATTGGTAATGTCGCTTCTAAGAAAGAGGTTGAGGATGCCCTGAATGAAAAGAGTGTTGCTGACATGACCCGCGCCAAGGCATTGAAGTCTCTCTTTCGTATGCTGACTCCTCACTTGGCAATGAAGGACATTCCTCTTCTGACGATCAATCATACCTACAAGGAACAAGGTATGTTTCCCAAGGACATCGTATCCGGTGGCACTGGTGCATACTACTCCGCTGATAACATCTGGATCATTGGTCGCCAGCAGGATAAGGTTGGAACTGAGATTCAGGGTTATCACTTTGTAATCAATGTCGAGAAGTCTCGCTTTGTTCGTGAGAAGTCCAAGATTCCAATTTCAGTTTCTTGGGAAGGTGGAATTGAAAAGTGGTCTGGTCTTCTGGATGTTGCACTACAGACTGGTCATGTTATCAAGCCAAAGAATGGTTGGTATATGCCCATCGATCCTGCAACCAAGAAGGAACTTGCTGCCAGCAATTGTCGAGCAGCAGATACCATGAAGGGAGACTTCTGGAAGCCCATTATAGATAATACAGACTTTGCCGAAGTGATTCGTCAGAAATTCACTGTTGCACATTCACCAATGCTTGAAGATTGAAATAAATGAGCAAGTCAACAAACGGCAAGGGCGATTCTCCACGAAACTGTTTCAGTCAGAAGTTTCGTGACAACTATGATACAATATTTGGGAATAAGAACCATGAAAATTCAAGAGATACAAAAAAGAGCAAAGGACTTGGAGAACAAACTTCAAAAGGAGCGAGTCTACCTTCAGGAGAATAAGACCTTTAACTTCTTCCTTGAAGAAGTAATTGAAGACGTGAAAAAACTCAATGCTTTATTGAACACATAGAATGAATATTGTATCTGTAAAAAAATTGTCTGACGACGCGCTCGTACCAACCAAGGCACATGAAGATGATGCTGGATGGGACATTTATGCTAACGAAGATGGCAAGGTCTTTTCTGGATTTCGAACCATTGTAAAGACGGGAATCGCAATGGCAATTCCTCGCGGTTACTATGGTCGTATTGCCCCACGTTCTGGGCTTGCAGTTAAGAATGGCATTGATATCCTTGCTGGCGTAGTTGATTCTGGATATCGTAATGAAATTGGGGTTGTTTTATTGAATTCCGGTGAAGATCCATTTGAATTCAAGAAAGGGGATCGTATTGCTCAAATCATCTTTGAGCGAGTTGATCCATTTGAACTTGAAGTAGTTGATGATTTTTTCAATCCTACTCATCGTGGTATGGGTGGATTTGGTTCTTCTGGAAAATGATTCAGAGTTTCCTAAGCCATTTTGATTCTCACTGTTGGGTTGCTGGTGGTGCTGTTCTTGCAGAGCTTTTAAACACAACACCAAAGGACATTGATGTCTTCTTTGCTACTGAATCTGAAAGAGAAAGAGCGGTAGAGACATTGCTGAGTAAAGGCGGCACTCATGTCAAGAAACTAAGACTTGGTGACTCAATTGAATTTGAAGGAAAGGTTTATGACTTGCTTCACATGGGCGCAACGCCACAAGAAACTATTGAGTGTTTCGATTATACTGTGTGTAGTATTGCCAAAGACAACCTTGGAGAATGTTGCCATCATCCCGATTTTTTCACACATCTTCATGCTAAGAAATTGGTCTATACTGGTGGAAGTGAAAAGTGGTTTGCAGGAATGCCAGAGACTGTGAATCGAAATATCATTCAAGCAAGAAGAATGACTAGATACTTGAAAAAGGGATTTGACATTGACGACGAGAACATTCGCAGGATTTTCAAATGAGATGAACGGTTGACACTGGATTGGAAGTCCGGTATAATTGTTGGACAATGAAAGAACAAGAGCGCGATCTACGCACCCCCGCTGGACTCAAGGACAAGAATGGTGTTGACATCTATGAGGGCGACACTATCACGGCGAGAATGATTCTCGCAAATCACGAATATTACGACCTCGAAGGCAAAGTTGTTTTTGAAGACGCCGTGTTCAAGCTGCACGGATACGAGCTTTTTGATTACGCAGAAATTGAAGTAGTAAGTGAACATTGCCCATTGGAAGAAGTTTAATGAATAAAAATACAGTAGAACTTATCGGACACTACGGTGATGATGAGATCCATGCCTGTAGCGCATGGACTTCCACCAGTCGAGAAATCACAGATGAAAAACGAAACAGAATACCGCAACTACTCAGCTTCCTCGCTAAAGAGGGTCACCACACACCTTTCGAGAAGTCTTCTCTGCACTTTCTGGTCGATTGCGATATTGCTAGTCATATTCACCTTCTTAAACATCGTATCGGAGTGTCATTAAATGCTGAATCTGCTCGATACAAGGAACTGAAAGAAGACAAGTATATTGTGCCTGATGATTGGGCTGGTATTAAGAAATCTCCCCCGCCCATTGTGCCAAGGGATATTAACGGAAATGAGTTTCCGTTTCCAACAGAATACTGGACTGAGGTTTTAGAACAATATACCAGAAAAGGAAATAACCTTTATCACCAATGTGTTGCCGATCTTGAACCTGTTCTGGGTCGCAAACGTGCCAAGGAATCTGCTCGATTCTTCAAGACCTACAATAGCAGGATTACGTCAGATGTGATGTTCAACTGGAGATCATTCTATCACTTTCAGGGATTGCGAAACAAACCGGAAGCTCAGAAAGAGATTCGTGAGATTGCTCAGATGATGCTTGACTTGGTGAAGAATATTGAAGGTAATCCTTTTGAACATACTATTGCTGCTTTTGGACTATGAACGAAAGATTCGAAGAAAGATTAAATGAGTTACGGCGCGGTCACTATGAGCGTTCAGTCCCACACGCCCCAAGGGGTTGGTCACGGGAGATGAAAGAGAAGAAGATTAAGCTTATCATCTCCCTACTCCTCGTTGAAATCACACTACACTTCGCTGAAGTGATAATAGACATGATGCAACTACTGAAATTGGTATGAAATATGAACGAAAAAACATCTAAAACAATTGTTGGTCTTACTGGAACGCTTTTGCTTGCAACTGCTGGCTGGATTCTCTCTAACACTCATAAATAAAATGACTGACACAGAACGACTAAATAAACTTCAGGAAATAGTCGGTAGATATACCGGAAAAGTTATATGCAGAATTAGCACTTCAGGCAGGGGCTTGAGGCTTCATGAAACATCTCGTCATGGCGCAGTAGAAAGCATAAGAGAAGCTATCGACAACTTTCTGATGGAACAAGAAGTTGGTTGGAATGAAATAGAGCAGCACAAATAATTTTAATCTTAACGAGGTGTAAATATCTATATGGATAATAAAACAAATGAATTTGTGCAATTTTCAATATCAGATGGGCATTGGTGGGTTTGGAGAAAAATAGTTGACCAAAATAAAAGCACATGGTATCGTAAAATTCGTCTAGCTACAGATGAAGAAATAGCTGGAGAAATACCTAAGAAAACATCATTCGAACAATAACTATATGAATGTAAGCGAATTCGAACGAAATAAACCACGAAATACTTATCGTGAAATAACAATTTTTGAAGAAGAACTGGAGGCGTGTCTTAATTATGGGATGAACGTCATGGATACAGAATACGTACTGAATAAAATTAGAAATATTAAAAATATATTTTTATCTGAAGAATAAACATGAACAATATTCAAGTAACTCTTATTTGTGTCTGGATAGCAGTTTTGCAAGCCTACTTTTTCAAGTTGCTAACGATTCAAGAGTCAATTCTTGTAATGATAACATTTAATACTTTGATCAGTATTGTATTTCCAAATGTTATCCAAAATGAAGTAACTGTGATTCAAGTTAGTCAAGAAGAAATGGATGAAATTATAGAAACAGAAAAAAACGATAACGAAGGTAATACTAATAATGAGTGAAGAAGACCGCAAAAGGGATGAAAAAGTTCTAAAAGTTGCTTTAAACAATCTTACTGAATATTTCGATACCGTCCAAATTTTTGTGACGAGACATGAGGCAGCAGAAGAAAATGGCACACTTGAATATAATTGCGGGGCTGGAAATTATTACGCTAGGCTTGGGCAAGTAAAAGTTTGGCAAGATACTCAAGCTGACGGAACGTTTTTTTGGAATGAAGATGGCGATGACGACGACGATGATTTAGGTTTTTAGTTGACACCCTGCAAAACTCATAGTATATTTCTTGTATGAATGGTACTCCAAGCTATCTGTCTAAACTTTTAAATAAATCAAATCTAACAAAAGAGCAAGAGCAAAAACTTGCCGCCAAAATAGATCAGTTAGACTGTGAAGAAAGTAAAAACATTCTTTTTGAATCGAACCTCAGATTGGTTTTAAGTATTGTTCGAAAATACTCTTTTGATTCACAGCATGAAGACGACTTATTTAACGAGGGGTGCATTGGCCTTTGGCAAGCTGTTGAGTCTTTTAAGCCAATCGGATTTAGATTTTCGAGTTTCGCTTCTCACAAAATCAACTCAAAGATTCTCGCGTTTCTGGCAAAAAGATCAAAGACTGTATATATTCCAGTAGCTTCTTTTCAAATTTTAAGAAAAATTAAAAATTATATCAGGGATTTTGTTGATAATTATGGACATGAGCCTACATGCAAACAAATAAGCGAAGATTTAGATATGAGTTTGCACAAAGTTGAGTTGCTATGCAATTCTTGTGACGCAAAAGTTTCATTTGATAAAAAGTTTGAAAATCAAGACTCTAATTCATTTTATGACATATTTGTGAACGAAGAAAACTCAAATAAAATCAATTTAAACGAATTACAAAGCCAAATAATTGAGTCCATGAAAATTCTAACAGAAAAGGAAAGAATGGTAATTGAAAAAAGATTTGGTATAAACAGCAATTCGGAACTAAGATTTAAAGAAATAGGATCAATGTTGGGTTTAACTAAACAGAGAGTCGAGCAAATCAATAAGATAGCCCTTTACAAACTTAAAAAAGCATTTGTTAATAACGGAGTTAATTCATTAGAATACATTTAATTATGGAATTTACATTTCAAATAAATATTGTAGGAAAAGTTCAAGCGGACTCGCCAGAAAAAGCCAAAGAGCTAATTAAAAATGAAATCGAAAATTTAAAACCAGAAGATTATCATAAAGCTACAGATTTTTATTACATTAATGAAAAAGGTTATCAACACGATTGGATTCTAAAAAATGATAAATAAATATAATCCCACCGAGAAAGAGGCTTTGCAAAGAATCTTGGAAATTGCCAAGTCGAATATCGAAATAGAAAGTCCATTCGACATCGAATGCTTGGAGAAAGCTGGCTATTTTATTAAATATTACGAAGAAATCATGATGACCAAAGGATATCAAGTCGAAGAATCATGACAACATACATTGTGAAAGGCCAAAATTGGGAACGAGAAGTTGAAATAGACGAAGACTTGTTTGATAAAAACATAGACGCATGTATCGAAGCAGCTACAAGGGTCATAGAACAACATAAGGCTTTTTCACAGTATGAAACAATGGGAGTATTTCTTGATGCCTATAAAAAGAAAGATGGCTATTTAGGTTCTTCTCATTGTTTTTTAAAAACATCTGAGATTCTTAGAAACGCTTCTCTTTACGAATGCGCTGATTGGGTAGAAACACTATATAATTAAATGCACATTCAACAGTTTTTTGGGATTAAAAATAAATTCTCAAAAGAAGAATGCCTCGAAATAATAAATCTCACAAAAAACGATGCTCAACAAAAAGCTACAATCCTAGATCCAGAATCAAATTATAGACCTTCTATCAGAAATACTTGGATATCTAATTTTTATAAAAACAAAGAAAACGAATGGGTGTACAAAAAAATTTGGGAAACAATTTCTTTTATAAACAAAGAAACTCTTGAATTTAAAATAAATAGAATAGAACCAATACAGTATTTAGAATATAAATTTGGAAACTTCTACAAACTGCACACCGACAATGGATCAGACGAAGTTTCTACAAGAAAGCTCACTCTTGTATTGCAGTTATCTGACCCTAAAGATTACATTGGTGGCAGTTTGGAAATATATACTCCAGCCAAAGAGGTCGCAATGAAAGCTCAAGGGTCAGTCGCAGTTTTTCCTTCTCACTTGCCCCATGTAGCAAAACCAGTTTGGTATGGATCTAGGAAAATACTTGTTGCTTGGGCAACGGGAATTTTGCCGCTTCAATAATCTTCTTGACAAACCTCAAAAAGCCATTTAATATACGAACGAAATGAAGACAAATACTCAAATCCAAGATAAAGTGAACAAAGCCTTAGACGAACTCATTAAAGAAGGTCTTGTCGAAAAAGTTGGAGACAAATACAGACTCACCGAAAAAGGCATGATTTACCAGAAGTTGAGTGTAAATTAAAGCATGAAGAAAGTATCATTTTTATTAATTTTAATTATTATTTTTTTGATTGGATGTTCAACCTTCAATTGCTCTAAAAATGTCTGCTGCAAAGAAAAATCCTGTTGCCAAGAAACTCAATGTTGTAAAAAAAGTTCATGCGATAAATGTAAATGAAAATATCAACATGGACAAAATCGAATTGTCAGAAAGATACCGAATCGCTTACAATAAGACACTTGAGCAAGAACCTTTTTGGAAAAAAGATGTTATCATAAATAACACTGGACAAAGAGATCGCATTGTAGACGAATTCTGTCAAAAAGTAATTGAAATGGCAGAAAGCAACACATCTTTAAATTAACATGCCACGCCTAAAAAAAGATTGGAAAGTCATCGTCTTTGAAAAAGACAAAAAAAAAGGAGAGTTCAAAGGCGAGAATCTAATTGAAGCTCTAATAAGAGCAGAAGAAAAAATCTTGTATGACGTAAAACAAGATCGGTATCAGTGGTAAAAATATCGTCTATGGAGCAATTAAATTTATTCGATTCTATTGTAGAAAAGAAAGGGGCTACAAAAATTTGTAATAAATGTAATAAGAATTTACCGCTAACAAGTTTCAGTTCTCATTCTGGCGCGAACTACCTCAGACCGGAATGTAAAAAATGTAACAATAAATTGTCTAAGATTCGATTAGAATTAAAAGCGAAATACGGAAATCCTCCAAAGGACTACAAGTGTCCTATATGTTCAAAGACTGAGCAAGAGGTCGCTGGTAAAGGAAATAACAAAAATGGAGCGTGGGTGTTAGACCACTGCCACAAAACAAACGAGTTTAGAGGATGGCTATGTCATGCTTGCAATAGGGGGATAGGATGCTTTAATGACGACGCTAAAATTTTTAAAAACGTAATAAAATATTTAAAAAAGAAAAATGAGCCAAGTGCTGTATAAGACTAGATGCTATCTTGTTGGGCATATGCAGTATCAAGATGGGCAGGAATGGAGAACGAAAGCAGAAGCGAAACTTAATCCTCGAAATATAGTAACATTTAATCCCTACAAAAAGCCTTTCATCAAAGATTTAGATGAAAGCAACGAGCAAAGAAAAGTGTGGGATTCAATGATTGAGCAAGAGAACTATGACGAATTGAGTGAGCAATTTAAAAAAGTCAGAATTTATGATTTAAATTTGGTTGATCGTTCAGATTTTATTGTAGCCCACATTATTCCCAATGTCGCCAGTTGGGGAAGCGCAGAGGAACTTGCGGTTGCAAATAGAATGAAAAAGCCCACCTTTATTTCTGTCGAAGGCGGCAAAAAGAAAACTCCACTTTGGATGTTCGGAATGTTTCCTCACAAGTATTTTTATGACAGTATAGATCAATTGCTGGATAAAATTTGCCAAATAGATGATGGTAAAATAGAAATAGATAGCGACAGATGGAGGTTACTTGCTACAGAATTGAGATAGAATTGATTTATTAATGCACTTTATTATATTATTTACAATTGGAGTTCTGGTTTATTTGATCAGAACTTTTTTTCTTTTTGTTGTTGACTTGCCAACAATCGTGTGCGATAAGTTACGCCATGTTCTCACTCTGCTGCATTTCAAACGAACTCAAGCCAACTCATTCGTTTCAGACGATGACTTGGAAACGCTTCAATGACCTTGGTGCTGGCGAGCTTGCTCTCAAAGAATTGTCCGCTCGCTGGCTCAACAATGTCAAGGTCACTCACCGCATCATTCAGCATTGCGCCGACAATGGCTGGAATTATCGTGTTTCTTCCTCTTTGTTTCCTATTCTTACTCATCCAGAGTTCAAATATAATCACTACGATGCTCCTGACTTTGAGGCTATTCTTGACGAGTTTCGCGCAATTCAAGATGCTCGTTATCCTGTTCGTCTTTCTACTCATCCATCACAATTTGTAGTTTTAGCTAGTAATAACCAAGAATCCGTTAAAAAATCAATTGACGATCTTGAACATCATGCTTGGATGATGGATTTGCTTGGTTGTGAACGTAGTTATCAAAATCCTATCAATATTCATGTTAATTGTTCTGACGGTGAGCCTTGGGAGATTGCTGACCGTTTTGCCGCCAACCTTGCTACGCTTTCTGACGGTGTTCGTAGTCGTCTTGTAGTCGAGAATGAGGATCGTGGAATTTGGAACGTAGAACGTCTTGTCAAATACTTTTACAACCGTCACGGCATACCCATCACGTATGATAATCTTCATCACAAATGTAATCCAAGTGATGTTGGTATTTATGATTGTGCGGCTACATGGGGCGACTACAAACCTTTGTTTCATTACTCAGAGTCTCACCCAGACAAGTCCAATCTTCGCAGTCACGCCGATATGCCGACAGACTTTCCCAGAATTCACTCTGTTGACCATGAAATCGAGTTAAAGGCTAAGGATTTCGCAATCCGACACATTCAAAATCTTGTTGACAAGCATTCAATTTTATCCTAACATATTGACACGCACAAAATAAAAAAACAAATAAAACATTATGCCAAATTGGGTTGACAACAGACTACGTATTATTGGAGAAGAAGAACATCTTGCAGAGTTTAGAAAATGGCTCGCTGAAGATTGCGGTGGAGAATTTCTTTTTGAAAAGTTCGCGCCAATTCCACAAGAGTTACTAGACAATAGTTCACCAAATAGGGATGACCAAAAAGCTGAAGAATTTAAAAGCAAATATGGTGCTGCCGATTGGTATAGTTGGGCGTGTGAGAATTGGGGAACCAAGTGGGACTTAAAACAGCAAGATGACGATTTCCTTGGTAACTTTGACGAATACCAAGGATTCTGCTTCGACACTGCTTGGAGTCCACCATTCGCCGCGATTCAAAATTTAAATAAAAAATTTCCAAATCTCAAATTTGAAATGGATTTCATTGATGAATCATGGCTATTTTGGGGAACTTGCACAATTGAGAAAAGCGAATTGCAAGAAACTAGCTATGAATTGGAAGACCTTCTTGAAGACGACGACTACGAAAACTCTGCTGGCTACAAACTACTTATCGAAGAGTTTGAAAGCGACGAAGAGTGGGTTAAAGAAAGAATCGAAGAATGGAAAAAGGGCGACGAGAAAGAGTAAACGCTTGACAAGTTAATTTTTAAAGGTATATTTTTATTATGGTATTTGATCAAAAAGCTTACGAATTAAAAAATATAGAACTTTGCGAGAGGTACAAAGCTGGAGATGACGACGCTTTTACTGAACTTTTTGAAGTGAACTTTCCTATTTTTGTAAGCAGATTAAGTAAAAAAAGAGTACCATTACATGACGCACAAGACATTATACAAATTGTATTCGCTAGAATTTATAAAAATATAAAATCTGTCTCCGATTCAAAAATGGTAAATCATTGGATGGCAAAAGCGTTAAAAAACGAATACATTAGTTTTGTTCGCCATTGCAACACTAAAATTCAATCAAATAAATTAAGCCTAGAAGATCAGGAGGAGCGAGTTATTAGGATTGCGGTAGACCACAATGACCCATGCAAAATTCTTAAAGAAAAAGAGCCAAATAGCCGACTCTCAATAATTAAAGAAGCTATACCACTACTCAAAGACCGAGAAAGAAGAATCCTAGAACTGACCTTACAAGATAAAGAATATAAAGAAATTGCAAAGGAGTTAAATATCCCCAACGGAACAGTAATGAGTAGGGTTTTTTATGCAAGAAAAGCTCTCAAGAGAAAGTGCAAAAGATTGATTGACTCAAAACAAATAGCCCTTTAAAGTAACAACACAAATGAAGAAACTACTAATTATCCTAACTGTATGTGTCGTGACTGGATGCCAAACTCCATGTCCAACTTGTAACGCTAATTCAACATCGTTTTTTTTGAAAACACAAAAAGTTGAAGATCCAAAAGAAGATTTTGAATACGGCTGGAATGCATCAATCGACAACTCAATCCATATCATTACAAGCAAAAATGAAAATTAAAATCGAAAATAAAACTTACGAATTGATCGAAATAGATACCAACGGTATTTGGGTAAACGATGAAGATTACGCCGAATGCTTCGTTCCGTTCAATAAGCTTGAGTCGCTTCCGTTTCACCCATGCTGCTTGCTAAAAGATTAAATTATTATTGCGATGACAAAATATACTGTAATTGGGTCAAACTGGAAAAGGGAAGCCGAAATAGACGAAAGCCTGTTCGACAAATATTCAGAATGCTGCATGGAGGCGGCAACCAAGGTCATTGAAAAATGTTTTGAGTTTAAAAAGCATGAAGAAATTGCCGATATAATCATGTGTCATAAATCAAAGTCAAATAACTTTGAATTTTTAAAAACAAAAGAAGTTTTGGCAAACGCAGGATATTATGAAACCGTGCAACTCTTTGACAGTAAAACCTCTTAATGTAAACAAAGCTTTAGTAATTTTATATTCTGATATAACTTTAGAATATTTACATCAAAGCATTGCAAAACAGGATTGCTACGTTTTTAAAGGTGAAACAGGGGATGACAAATATTTTGTTTTGCACGTACAAAAAGAAGAACTAAGATCAGAAATATTTAAAACAAACATATACTCTTTGTACATAGGATGTTCCGATAGAGAAATGGACGCAGAAATGGGAGTTAAAGAGGTTGCTATATTTGAAAACATGCCTACAATCCAACAACTAGAAGACCTCTTCAACTGGAATATAAAAGAATTAGGAGAGCTAGAATTTTAAAAAAATAAAAAATTATACGTGAAAGAGCGTATCCGAGAAGCTAAAGCCAAGTCGAGAACCAAGTTTATGAAAAGTCTCACGGGTAAAATTTATAACCAAGTCTGGAACCAAGTCGAGAACCAAGTCTGGAACCAAGTCAGGTGGCAAGTCTGGGACCAAGTCAGGAACCAAGTCTGGAACCAAGTCGGGGACCAAGTCGGGGACCAAGCCGGGTGGCAAGTCGGGTGGCAAGTCAGGGACCAAGTCGGGTGGCAAGTCAGGGACCAAGTCGGGTGGCAAGTCAGGGACCAAGTCTGGAAACAAGTCTGAAGCCAAATCAATGAAAAATCTCACGGGTAAAATTTATAACCAAGTCTGGAACCAAGTCAGTGACCAAGTCGAGTACCAAGTCTGGGACCAAGTCGAGGGCCAAGTCTGGAACCAAGTCGGGAACCAAGTCTGGAACCAAGTCTGTCTCCAAGTCGGGAACCAAGTCTGGAACCAAGTCGGGAACCAAGTCAGGCTTGCATAAAATTCTACTTTTTATCAAAAAAAGATTGACGCAATCCAAAATTCCATTTAATGTCTAACCTCAATCAAAAAAACAAAGAAAACATAGTCATGTTACAAAAACTAACCAAAAAACAAAAAGATAAACTCACCGAATACGCAAACAAGTGGATTCAGAAGGGTATCAGCGACCATTTTCCGTCGAAGGATCGAGTAACTGAAATCATTACAGCATTTTACGAAAATGCCGGTGAGAAAACTCCTCCAATCAAAATTGTTAACAGCCCAAGCGAAGCGATTGCGCTTGCTAAAAAAATGGGTGCGAAGCCTGAAGATATCCAATTCGCATGGATGAACCATGACTCTGGATCAATTGCGTTCTATGACTTTTTTTACAATGAAACCAACATCAAAGGTGTTGAAGCCTCTAAATTGCTCACTTCTGGAGCAGAGTTAGGTTGGGTATTGTTTTTTGAAGAAGTTTGCATTGTGAGCAAAAAGCCTACAGTTTATTTTGAGGACAAACACTGCGATATAAAAGCCGGAACCGTTTCGGTTATTCATTGTGTGGATGGTCCCGCTATTGACTATGGCAAGAATAATGAGTCTAATATTTATGCGATACATGGTGTTGTTGTTGACGCTTATGTGGTTGAGAGTCCAGAAAAAATCACCGTTGCGGATATTGAAAAAGAAACAAACATGGAAATTCGCCGTGTAAAAATCGACCAATATGGTCAGAGTCGATATCTTCAAGACAGCGGGGCAGAAGTTATCAGCGAGGATGATTTTGGTACTCTTTACCGCAAAAACCTTGACGATGACGAACCTTTGATGATGGTCAAGGTTGTCAATAGCACTCAAGAACCGGATGGAACCTTCAAGGATTATTTTATCCGAGTTGATCCGAATGCTTTTGGTGGATTAAAAACCGCTCGTCAGGCAATTGCATCTACTTGGAGAAACGAAGATGGTTCACTGATGTTTGAAAATCCAGACGAATATTGCGACCAGTTGGTTGCTCAATCTTGATGCTCAACAAAAAAAATAACGTACAAAAAAATAAAAAATATGAAAATGAAATTGTATCGACAGGGCGACGTACTTATTGTTCCAGTCAATAAAATCCCAAACAAAAACAAACTCAAGAAAACTAAGCGTTGTACCTTGGCTCTTGGAGAGGTGACTGGTCATCACCACACAATCCATGCTGGAGCGGTTGGTTATGCAGATGACGAATTGAGCCTCGCAAAGTTTGTTGAAGTCACCGACTCCAATGGCGGCGCGTTGACTCATCAAGAACATGATACTATTGTTCTGCCAGAGGGAACGTACAAGGTGATTGGTCAGGTGGAATATACTCCTGAACGATTGCTGCGAGTGGCAGACTAGTCAGGCAGGAGTTTCCGGTTCTCCTTAAAACCGGATTTTTTCATTTTATGAAAAGTCTCACCGATAAAATTTATAGCCAAGTCAGGTGGCAAGTCTGGTGGCAAGTCAGGAACCAAGTCGGGGATCAAGTCGTGAACCAAGTCTGGAACCAAGTCAGGAACCAAGTCGGGAACCAAGTCGGGAACCAAGTTTATGAAAAATCTCACGGGTAAAATTTATAGCCAAGTCGGGGACCAAGTCTGGAACCAAGTCAGGGACCAAGTCAGGTGGCAAGTCTGGAAGCAAGTCAGGAACCAAGGGAACCAAGTCTGGAACCAAGTCAGGAACCAAGTCTGGAACCAAGTCTGGGACCAAGTTTATGAAAAATCTCACGGGTAAAATTTATTGGCAAGTCTGGGACCAAGTCAGGAACCAAGTCAGGTGGCAAGTCAGGTGGCAAGTCTGGAACCAAGTCAGGTGGCAAGTCAGGTGGCAAGTCTCGGACCAAGTCAGGGACAAAATTGGTATCACGCCGTTTTCTAGTTGGGAAAAAGCCAACAAATTTTATCAAAAAACAGTTGACTCGACCCAAAGCATGATTTAGTCTGTATTCAACGTCAGATAACAAAAAAAACTACTACTACAATGATTGTTCCTACTACTACTGCTACCCTCAAACAGTCTCAGCGTTTCGACTCCGTTTCTTTTGGTATTGACCAAGAGGATATGTCTCATATTTGTAAGCTACTTCGCAGCAACATTTATTCTGACAAAATTCTTGCGGTGATTCGGGAATACACTGCCAATGCAATTGATGCTCAAGTTGAAGCTGGCAACGGAGATCGCCCAATCTCAGTGACGCTTCCAAATGCTCTGAATCTTGCATTTAAGGTTCGTGATTACGGCACTGGACTGTCAGAAGAAGATGTTCAGACTGTTTACAGCAAGTACGGCAAGTCCACAAAGCGTAAAAGCAATCTTGCGATTGGCGAAAAGGGTCTTGGCAGCAAGTCGGGATTTGCTTATGGTGATAATTTTTTGATTCGCTCGTTTCAAAATGGCACTGTTACTCTTTACAATGCTTTTATTGATCCATCTCAAGTTGGTCAAATTGCAAAGCTTCACTCTGAAGCTACCGCTGAAGAAAACGGTATTGAGATTGAAATTCCTGTTAACGAGCGCGATATCCAGCAATTTAAAAACAAGGCTGAGTCTACTTTTAAATATTTTAAAATCCCTCCGACAGTCAAGGGTAACAATGAATACAGCTTGCCCACTATCAAGACTATCTTTGAGGGAAGCAATTTTAAATTTGTTGAATTTGCGGACTATCATACTGGCGCGAGAGCAATCATGGGCAATATTTCTTATCCAATTGATGTCGATGCGGTAAATTGGGGCGAAGATCACGATTTGAAACAAGTTTTGAATAGGTCAGTTCTTGTCGAATTCAACCTTGGCGAATTGGAAACTTCCACCTCACGGGAAGGTCTTGAATACAGTAATCATACTCAACAAAACATCATTGCCAAAGCTCGACAAATCAAAGACGAATGTCTTGCGGAAGTTTATTCTAAACTTGCTAATGGCAAAAGCATGTTTGAAGCCAAGAAGATTTATAATCAAATTTTTGATTATTATAGTGGTTATTCTTTGAGTTTTTTGAGTGGGATTCTCAAGAAAGACGACCTCAAGTTTAACGGCAAAGATTTGACTTCTGGAATGTGGAATGTTCACAATGTCAAAGGGGATAATTACGCCAAAGTTTCGCGTTACGAAATCAAACTTGGAAGTCGAGGCGGCAAAGACAAAGTAAAAGGCGAATCGTTTGTCAATATCAATGCTGCTGAAGATGTCGCTTATGTAATCAAAGACATGAAGTCTACGATTATAAATCGCATTGCCCCACTTTGCGAAATGGAGAATAATCATCTTGGCAGAATATTTAAAAAAGTTTATTTAATCGAGCCGGGGGTAGAATACGATCAATGGGTCAAAGACAACCAGTTCGATGCCCCAACTATCAAACTGTCTGATTTGCCCAAGGTTTCGCTCAAAGACCTTGGATACGTCAAAAGCCGCTCTACCGGAGGCTCGACGGTCAATAGCAAGCATTCTGAGAATGTATTCAAGCTAGTGTTTGATTTGCGATATCGCACCGCAAAGAGCGACTATTTTGAATCTACACAAGTTGATTTTGAAGCTGGCGGCATTTGGTTTGAAATTGATCGTTTTTCGCCAACTGATAACAAATGCGAGTATGATTCAACTGGCAGCTATATTGAATCAATTAAAAAGTCTTGCGAATTTCTTGGGCTTGACCATCAGAAAGTAGTGGCAGTTAAAATCAAAGACTCTCACAAGTTCAGAATGTCTAACAAATGGAAGACTGTGAGAAAATGGATCGCAGAAAATACTGAAAAATACATTGCCGACAATAAAATTGAACAAAAATACGCCGACCAAAAAGAATACCAAAAAGCTCGAGATTGCGATTATGCTGTTTATTTTGATTGTATTCCTGATCTGCTTGATGGTATTTCTGATCAATCCAAAGAAATGGCTACTTTGGGCAACCACATGAAAGAAATGCGGAACAAGTCATTTGACAAAACCAAGAATACGATTGACAGAATTTGCAAATGGACAAAGATTGAAGTGACAAGCTGCAAGCCAACTCACGATTTGAGTGCTGAATGGGAAATTGTAAAAAGCAAGTACCCAATGTATAAAATGGTTGATAGCATTTCCTTTGGCTATAGGTACGACGCTGATATAAAACGAAAACTTATTGACTACATCAATATGATTGATGCAACGGTGGGAAAGTAGAGCGGTAGTGCGGGGGGCAAGGGTAGTAGCTTGCCCCCCGCTTTATTTAAGAAGATAAGATTTATTTAATTTTTTCCAAGTCGGGAACCAAGTTTATGAAAAGTCTCACCTATAAAATTTATAGGCAAGTCGGGAACCAAGTCGAGAACCAAGTCTGGGACCAAGTCAGGTGGCAAGTCAGGGACCAAGTCTGGAACCAAGTCGGGTGGCAAGTCTGGAACCAAGTCTCGGGCCAAGTCGGGTGGCAAGTCGGGAACCAAGTCAGTAACCAAGTCAGGTGGTAAGTTTATGAAAAGTCTCACCTATAAAATTTATGGCCAAGTCGGGGACCAAGTCGGGGACCAAGTCTGGGACCAAGTCAGGGACCAAGTCGAGAACCAAGTCTGGAACCAAGTCAGGAACCAAGTTAGGAACCAAGTCTGGAACCAAGTCGGGGACCAAGTCGATAACCAAGTCGAGAACCGAGTCTGGTGGTAAGTTTATGAAAAGTCTCACCGATAAAATTTATAGCCAAGTCGAGAACCAAGTCTGGTGGCAAGTCTGGAACCAAGTCGAGAACCAAGTCGAGAACCAAGTCAGGGACCAAGTCAGGAACCAAGTCAGGAACCAAGTCAGGTGGCAAGTCTGGGACCAAGTCAGGTGGCAAGTCTGGAGCCAAATCACTTTTGTTGTTGAATTTCCATGTCAGTTTGACGAAAAGGCAATTCAATGAAAAGTCTCACCTATAAAATTTATGGCCAAGTCGGGGACCAAGTCAGGAACCAAGTCAGGGACCAAGTCAGGTGGCAAGTCAGGGACCAAGTCTGGCACCAAGTCAGGAACCAAGTCTGGGATCAAGTCCGGTGGCAAGTCAGGTGGCAAGTCTGGGACCAAGTCAGGTGGCAAGTCTGGAACCAAATCAATGAAAAGTCTCACCTATAAAATTTATGGCCAAGTCGGGGACCAAGTCAGGAACCAAGTCAGGGACCAAGTCAGGTGGCAAGTCAGGGACCAAGTC
>Ga0222719_10002298_pt1 | contig 17585 bp, 10 predicted proteins | sample C33_34DmetaG_FD_165039 | JGI IMG/M metagenome (GOLD analysis project Ga0222719, IMG submission 165039) | Estuarine water microbial communities from San Francisco Bay, California, United States - C33_34D | ecosystem: Environmental > Aquatic > Marine > Unclassified | place: USA: California... | reverse complement strand
AGCAACTACTACTCTTAAAAACAATTTAAGAACTTACATGGCATACTACATGCCTCTCACAGATGCTCTTAATTTAAAAGATGCTTTTGTAGTAAATATTGGAATTAATTATGATATTTTAGTTAGACCTAATTACAATAGTAGAGACGTATTATTAAACTGTAACTTAGCATTGCAGAACTTTTTTGATATTTCTAAATGGAATATAAACCAGCCTGTAAATATCTCTACTATATACAGTATATTAGACAGGGTAGTAGGAGTTCAGACTGTAAGTAAAGTAGAAATTATAAACAAACAAGGAGGTAATTATTCTGAATATGCATATGATATTAAAGGAGCAACTAGAAATAATGTAGTTTATCCTTCGTATGATACTATGATATTTGAATTAAAATATCCAGAACAAGACATAAAAGGAAGAACAACAACACTATAATATGGCTATCTATAGACTATTTCCAGAAAAAGATACTTTTATCTACACAGAGCAAATTACCGGTAATGCCGGTAAAGACGAAATTGTAGAAATAGGAGGATACCCCGATACTAGTGGGTTAGGAGAAGCTTCTCGAGTATTAGTAAAATACTCTAGTACAGAGATTGATGATGTAATTAACAATGAGATAGGAAGTACAAACTTTAGCGCAAGTTTAAATATGTACTTAGCTGAAGCAAGTGAACTACCTGTAGAATATGTACTAAATGCATACCCAATTTATATCCCTGGAAATGGGGAATGGGATAACGGAACAGGAAAATTCGGGGACTTACCTGTAAACACCTCAGGAGTAAGTTGGACTTATAAAAATGGACCTCAACTTAATGCTTGGCCAACATCAAACTTTGCAACTCACACAACAGCATCTTTTATTTCTGGGTACGAAGGAGGAGGTAACTGGTATACTGCTTCAAACGGTGAATCGATGGAATTTTTCCAATCACATAGTATATCCTCAACTCATGATGTAGACATAAATATAACCTCAGCGATAAAGCAGATATACAGTGATACTTTACCTAATAAAGGATTTATAGTTAAACTACAAGATAATTTTGAGTTTTACACTTCAGCTTCTATCAGATTAAAGTATTTTGGAAAAGATACTAATACAATTTATCCTCCATTTTTAGAATTTGGATGGGATGATAGAGTGTATAATCAAGGGAGTTTATCTGTACTATCAACTGATATTGCAACTATTGATATAAAAAATAATAAAGGAAGGTACGCTGATACAGGTAAACAGAGATTTAGAATCACAGCTAAACCTAAATACCCTACCCGTACTTTTACTACTTCTTCTATATACCTAACAAACTATGTTCTTCCTTCTGCTTCCTATTGGGGACTAAGAGATGAGAATACTGAAGAAATGGTTGTAGACTTTAACACAGATTTTACCAAGATAAGTTGCGATTCAAACGGAGCATTTTTTGATGTTTACATGGACGGGTTGCAACCAGAGAGATATTATCGTATATTAGTAAAAACTACTCTCGATGATAGTACAGTAGTTGTAGATAATCAGAATATTTTTAAGGTAGTTAGAAATGGCTAAAGAACGTATAAGAATTCAAAAGCAGGTATATAGATCTGAACAGGTAAACAATTTAGTGGATAGAGAATTTAATACATTCACTAAACCAGTTGCTGTAATAGATACTGATACTATTGAAGAACTATTCAGACTTTATGATAAGCTTTACTACAGTATACCTATAGAAGGAGAGCTGAATTCTCATCAATACCTACTTAAAAGAAGCTCAGAGCTTACAGATTTTGAAAAAACAACAGAAGATATTCAACCACTATTGGATGAAATATCACAATTAAGACAACAGCTACTGGAAGCAAATCAACAACTATTCGAACTACAAGATAATGGCTAATATAGATTATAACATATTTGAAATCGAGCCAGAAGGGTTATCAGGTTTTAGAAGTTTATCCAACGAAGATACTCAGCTACTTACTTCAGCTGAAATTACTAAAACTTTCAAACCTAACGATAATTTTATAGAGTTATCTTTTTTCACTTTAGATAATATAAGGCTACAAACAGTTGGAAGCTATAATAACTATTCTGTACTATCAGGGGATACTAAAGCAAACGAACAAGGTAACTCTGAGATTGGAATAGATGTACAGCAAGACTACCTATCATACGGCTTTCAAGGACAGGAAGTAAAGTTATTATATAACTTTCTAGATTACCCTTATTCAAACACAACTAATCCTCAAGACTTCTATATAGAGAGTATCTCTCCCGACAGAACTGAGTTAAGATTAGTATCTGTCAATTTAGGGGGAAGCGAGGTATTAGACACGACAAATCTATTAATTAATTCTTTTAATAGTGAAGCATACTCTCCGGATCTTAATTTATATTTCGGTAATAATATATTCTATTCTATAGTTAATATAGATGTAGAAGAATTTAGAGAAACAAACGCAGTCTTAGTTAAACTATATAATCCACTACCATCTACTGTACGTACTAAGGTAAGGTTAAATTTGGTAGAAAAAGTAAGTGATTCTGTTGCGTTTGAAATTAATACAGTAATTACTCCCGAGAAACCGGTTATACCTACTCTTAGAGGAGCTAACTTTAATGTAGAGGTAGAAGAACAATCTACTGAACCATCTCAATACTATAACTATACTGAATTATTTAGTTTTCCTACTAACAATAGTTATAGAGAACTTAACTCTCTATTTAACGAAAAAGGAGCTGAACTAAGTGTAGACTATTCTGAATTTAGTAATTACATAAATTTCTCATCTGCTGAGGAAAGACTTCGTAATTTTAAATATAAACTTGATCTTATTAACTCTTATCAAAGCAGCTTAGATAATATTAACGTAACAGGTATTACCTATACTAATGTAGGAATATCAGGTAGTAGGGTATATTACGAAAATCTACTTAATGGGGTTGTAAACAATTTAGATCATTACGAAAGACACCTTTATTTTGAAAGTGGCTCTACGTCGTGGCCTAAATCCAACAATACTAAACCATATATAAACCAACAATCCTCAGATACTGAAGCAACTAACTGGTATATATCCGAACTAGAAGACGCTATTTTGTATGACGCGCAAAACCCAGATATACTAACAAATACAGTTCCAGCTTATTTAAAAGAGGATCCTGATAATCGCCCATACGAACTCTTTATTCATATGATTGCTCAGCATTTTGACAATCTATGGTTATATACAGATTCTGTTTCTAAAAAATATAATGCGGATAACAGGTTAAATAGAGGAGTATCTAAAGATTTAGTAGAAGATCTTCTTAAAAACTTTGGTATAAAATTATATACTAGTAATAAATCAGTAGAAGATTTATTTAGGTATTTTACTGTTAATTCATACGATACCGGAGAGGAATACCTTGCTACCGGAATTACTACATCAGGTCAACAACCCACATCTCAGAATAATTACCAAAAAGAAATATATAAAAGAATATATCACAACCTACCGTTGCTTTTAAAAAGTAAAGGAACAGAAAGAGGGTTGAGAGCATTAATTAACTGCTTCGGTATTCCTTCAGATGTATTGAAAATAAAAATATACGGAGGACAATCTGCAAACGATTTACCATTCTTTGGAGGTGAACAAGCTTGGACAGGTTCTGTAGATAAAATAAGATTAAATAATACAGGTAGCATTGTTGAAGGAGATGCATTATCCTTTTATACCAGTATAGTAAATAAAGATAATAAATATACTCAAGATTTACATAGAATCGAAGTAGGATTCTCTCCAAGTGATAATATAAATAACTACATACTCTCCCAATCTGCAGTACTTTTTCCTAACGATCCTTTCAATATAGATAACTACATAGGAGACCCTAGAGAAGTTCAAACTAATGTTTATGCTTCTTTAAGGACTTATGCAGATCAAATATTCGAAAACGTAGGCTTTTACAACTTAAAAGATTTTGTCAGATTAATAAAGTTCTTTGATAATGTAATTTTTAGAATGGTAAGAGATTTTGTACCTGCAAGATCGGTAACTGATGCTGGTATAATAATTAAACCACATTTACTAGAAAGAAGTAAATACGGTTCTCCTGTCATGACTTGGACTAGACCAGAGTACAGCGGTTCAATAGATACTGCTTTTATAACTGGATCTGATGGAGGAGCATATAAAAATACAGGGGTTGGGAGTATTGGAACACTCTTTAAAAAAGAATCTTCCACTAGAAGAAATTACTACGTACCTACACCATTAGGGCAAAGAGGTAAGAAAGATAAGCTACATGAGGAACCTAAATTTAATGGAGAATTATACAACTCTTATATTAGAGTAACTAATGGAGAATTGAATACAAGTAATCCTTTCAAAAATTTAGAATACCCTAATGTTAATTATGTAGTACAGTTCTATACTGAACCACCAATTAACTTATGTTTGCTACAACTAACACCCCTTCCGTTACTTCTAATAGACCCTAACTCAACAGGAGGTAACTTCTCAAACTACCATTTAGGTTCAGCATTCCCAGGTGCTGGTGGATTTTACGATTATACAGTAACTACTAACGGGAATACCACAACACTAACAGGACAAGTAACAAATTACGATTTCCTACAAGGAGGTAACTGGATTCAGTACCAAACATTCGACTTGACAGCATTCCACGTAGATAATACTACCGAATTTAATGGTGACTGCGAGAATACTAGAGAAGCAATGATAGTTGCATGTGATTTGAGCTCAATACCAGGTAATATACCGGGGGCAGTAGAACCTCTGCAAACATACAACTTAACAACATGGTGGAATTCTAATACATCTCTCAATACAGAAATAACATACATAATCAACGGAGTATCCTATACTCCCTCTGAAGTGGTAGCTTTTGAATTTTCCGAAAATCAATTTACAGATGGAGAAACTATAACTATAACAGTACAGGAAAACAACAACCCTACAGGATGTAAAATAGATTTACAAACTAATTTTAGTAACTGTACAATTACGATAATAGATACACCTCAATGGGTTAATTATGATCAACAATATACGTTTCCGTACAACTTTGGAGGAGTATTAGAAAATATTACAACATTCTCGTTTAGACTTGAATACTGCGGAGATGCAGCTAATTTCGGATTCTGTGTTGATGCCGATTATAATGGCGTATGGGTAGATATAGATCCTAACAATTTAGTTGAATCAGGATTATTAGCTGATGTATTAGCTCAATATCCTGCAGCTGACGCAATGAATTATAATGAAACTATAACACCTCCTACATACAACACTTTCACTGCAATTCAAAATTATTTGGATAATCCATGGGTAAATACAGGATTTATCAGAATGAGATTTAGAGCTCAAAATAGTGCAGGATGTGTTCTACCACACACACAGTGGGTTTACTTATCAATACCAGCCCAAGCTCCTGTTTATAATACACTTACAATAGCATATTCTCCTATTGTTGAAACTGCATGCTGTGAAGGACCTGCATACCAAACTGTTTACTCTACAGCAACATCAATTTTTGAATTTTTATATCAAAATATACAACTAATACCAAACCCACCTCCTATTTACTCTTCCACTAATCCTCTTGTATATGCACCTTCAGGATGGTATACTGATGGAGAAATAGCTAGATTGTGGAATAATATAGGATTCTGGTCTGGAGCTGTATCCATCCCTGTAAGTGAACAATCAACTAGTTATATTGTATGTGACAACAATATACATGTAAATTTTAACCAATGCCCTTAAAGTAACGTTAAAATCTATTTATAAGAAATAAAGTAAATGACAGAATCAAATTTTATAGCGTTACATTTTCCTAACGGACAAGAGAATTTACCCGGGACTATTCACCTTAACGTTAATCAAGTAGGAACTAGTATCCAAGGATTAATTAGCAGTATGATTATTACTGTAAATGCTTTTTCTATAAATGGACAGACAAATAACACCTATATTGAAGGTGTACTAGAGCAAATCGAATCGGTAAGGTTTAATTTTAACGGAACAGATTACGAACTCATAATCAATAATAGAACATACTACCCAGCCTCAAATCCATTTTTCTACTATACAGTAGAACCGGCATATGTACCAGATTATTTTGATGCAAATTTACTTATTCCATCAAATCAACAAATCACTTTTACTCCATACTTAATTGACGTACAGTTTGGATTCAGTGAATTTAACCCATTAATCAGTAATGCAGCAACTAGTAGAAAATCGGATAGAATAATGAAATCTGATAGACTTGAAAGAACTGTAGTACCCTCTAATATTGATGCACTACTAACCTTAACAGCAGAAAAAGCAGAGATACAAGACTCACTATATAGCGATACAGGTTGGTCAAATGCAAGATACTTAGGTAGTGAAACCAACGCACAAGAAAGTGCAGGAATTTCTCCTACTTTAGCTGGACGTACATTTATAGGAGAAGTTTTTGCTTCTGGTAGTGATACAGATTATATCTGTTCTTTAGAAAATAAAGTAGAGCAGGAGTTATTTCACACTGCTGATACTACCCTACCTACCTTTTCGGTAAGTGAATTTAAAGTAACATTAGGAGCTGTCTTTGGAGCTCTGCAAACTGAATTTACTTATTCTGCTTTGGATAATATAGGTTCTGGATCACTTGCTATTGGAGATGTACTAAAAGCACCTGATTTACTTCCTATACCGGGTTTATCAATCGTTCCTGAGTATATGAAGATACGTGAATTAGATATTAATCAAAATAAAATAACCGTAACTAGAGACATTTATAACAGATATGTTTTAAATCCACCAGCATATGCTCAAGGTACAATATTTAATAAAATTAACAGATTTGATATATTTAGATTCGGTACAGGACAAAACAGAATCCAGCTTGTTAACAATTCAAGAATTTACGTAAACGGAAATAATACTGTGATAGATACAGATGATTACGGTCAAATCGTATCATCAAGTCAATGCCCATATATAGGGTACATAGTTACAGACTAAACTTAAATAATTAAAACAATAAATTAAGATATTTATATAATATAGAAAAATACTAAAATGGGATATTTAGATAATTCAATTGTAACAGTTGATGCAATATTGACTAAAAAAGGTAGAGAGCTTTTAGCTAGAGGTGATGGTTCTTTTAAAATTACGCAATTCGCCCTTTCGGATGATGAAATAGATTATACTCTGTATAATCCTACTCACCCTCTTGGATCTGCTTATTATGGACAGGCTATAGAAAATATGCCTCTATTAGAAGCCTTTCCCGATGAAACTCAAATTATGAAGTATAAGCTAACTACTCTTCCTAGAGGAACAGCAAAGCTTCCAATTTTGGATATAGGATATACTGCTATTAGATTGAAACAAGGAGCTTCATTAGCTATAACTCCTCAAACTCTTAATTATTTAGGTTCATCCCAAACCTTCGAAGCTGGAGGATATGTAGCTACTATAGCAGATGCTAGAGTAATGCAAACATACAACGGCGTAGGCGTTAACACACCAGAAGCTGAAAGATTAAATTCTACTACTACATTAGGTACTAATGTATCTAAAACAGTTATTGGAACCTCTATTAATTTAACTGCAACAACTATTAACACATTATTTGCAGGTCAATCATCACTACAGACTACTATAACAGTAATAGGTAGAGATTCTGGAGCTAGAGTAACTGTGCCTTTAACCATAGTAAAAGTAAATAACTAATAAGATATGTCATTTAAAAGATTAGACCCAGAAGATATTTCCATAAGTGCAGAATCAGTAGTAGCTCCTTTGTGGTCAACAGACACTAAGTATCTTACTACTTTCTATACATCATCCGGACAGGTATCTTCCAACACAGGAAATTATTTTTATGAAATTTATGAAAATGATCCTGCTCTATCAACTCCTTCTAACGTTCAATTTGCTATTGCTTTTGGAGATAAGATTGGAAGAGGAACGGTTCCATACAACGCCGGAGTAATTACTAAAACACCTTCTTCTACTATCTATGGACAGTACAGGAATTTAGTTTTTGGAGATGAAGATACAGGATTTGTATTTTCGACATATGAATCTGATTACATTTATGTACTTAATATAGATCGAGCAAGATATAAAGAAAAATTACTTCCCGGTTCTTTTAACCTTAAACTACAAAACAGTAATGGGGATGTACTTCATTTAACAGACAATAGTAACGATATAACAACAGTTTCTTATGTAGATGCAGGAAGAATATATGATATAGTTAGTGGTTCTGATGGAAGCGCTTACAATGGATTAGGACACTCCTCAGTTTACGGAAGTTATGGAAAATTCTTACCAGACGTAGGAGTTGTAATACTTAACGGTGTTGCATTACAACTACCAGCAAACGGAGGTGGAATTAATTTAGGAACTACTTTTGGCATTCAAGGTACTGATTTGAATTTAAATAAATTATATAATGTTATTAAGTTAGGAGCTAGCGGCTCTCTTCAATCAGAAGAAACAGTATCGTCTAATTTTGTATTTGTACGTGTTCGTAATAGTGAATTTAATTACTCTACTAATCCGTCTAATATTACAAGCTCAGGAGAACTACGACATGATGTAATGATAAACACTCCGCAAGCATATATTACTACTGTTGGACTTTACAACGATAACAACGATTTATTAGGAGTTGCTAAATTATCTAGACCATTACTAAAAGACTTTACAAAAGAAGCCTTAGTTAGAATCAAACTTGATTATTAATGAATGAGTGCTTACAAAAAACTAAATCAACAAGATGCGTATATATCGACTTATACCGCCCGTAAGTCATGGGTAGCTAGTGGAAGTCAATATAGAGAATTAGGAATTCAAAACATTGTTGGTTTATCTGGTTCTGGAGCATACATACCTACAGATGTAGACTTAACCTACGGAGGTAACGTAGCAAATTCAGGTAGCACTTCTTTTAATAAAAGACTGGTATTTGAAAGCAATTACCATCTATACTACAGTCAATTTAACAATTCAGTTTTATATACTAGTTCTTCGTACGAAAATTACTTACAATCTTCTTTTGAAGTTAGCGGTTCTAGATACCTTAATTCTAGAGTTGCTATATTTTCAATACCTAAAGAGATATTTGGTACTCATATAGAACCAAAATCTATTTCTATTTTACCCGATTTTGCTAATAGCGGTAGTGTAGAAAGCGGTAGCTTCGACAACTACGTACTTAATAACTACGCTACAGAAGAGGGAGTAGACACCGTTTTAGCTGAATTTAACCTATACATTGAGAATACAGACTTTCTTTTTGGAGCAACAGGTGCTAATTGTAACTTAGCAGACCCTGACTATATATTAAATGAATCAGACTACATTGAGGAAACAATTCCAAACCCAGGAGAGTATTTAGATTCTACAGGGGTCTTCAGGGACTGTAATGAAATAGTAGATGATGGAGAGGGTAGATTATATTTTAAATATTCTATCCCTAGAGTTTATGTAGGAAATGTAATATACCCACACGGACAAATTATAATAACTGATGAAATAGTGGCTATGTATTACAACCACTACTTTGACGCAGTATTAGGATGGAAATCAAATCTACCTATATATACACACAATTACCACTGTAGGATTAAAACTGGAGAGTTTAACCACACCTTAAATAAGAGTGCACTAGAAACTGCCGATGGACAAATAGCCAATTTAGTTTCTGGCTCTTCATTCCAACCTTATATTACAACAGTAGGACTATACAACGACGCTAATGAATTAATAGCTGTTGGTAAACTAGGACAACCATTACCTAAATCAGCAGAAACTGATATGGTGATAATTACTAAATTTGATATGAATTTCGGGGTAAATAGGTTACTAGGAGGTAGAATAACAACCCCAGCACCTGTATGTACTCATTATTTCACTTTTAGGAATTTTGTACAAGTAACTGGGTTTGGAATAAACAGTAATGGAAGCCAAAATTCTGGTCAACCGAGATTTACTACTGATGACGGTACCTATCAACTATATTTAAAAAGAGATAACGGCGACTATATACAAAAAGATACGGATGGTGTGGAAGGTCAATATCACTTAGTAGAAGAAGTGAGAGGTAATAACTCTCATTACAGATCAAAATGCTATGTAGATGTGATCGCAACCGGAAACACTACAGTAGGATTTGATTATCAAGTTATCTACGGAGTAAGCATAACTAGAGCTAACAGAAGAAGCGAAAGATTCTTTATAAACATATTAGAACAATATTTATATGAAAATAACTTAAGCTGTAACTATACATATGAGACACCTATTGCAAGTACTTTACCGTATAGTTTGAATGAAACATTATCAGTTTAATAAAAATAAAAATAACAGTCCGATTTAAACCGGGTGAATTGCTGGAAACTCCTTAGAGCTCTAACTACCAAAGCGTAACAATGTTAGAGATTGGACAATCAGCAGCCAAGCTACAGGCCATCCTGTAGAAGGTTCAGAGACTACTGGAGGGAAAATGGGTTCCCTTAATAACCAGAATTAGCGCCCGGCAGGAGAAATCCTGATGATATAGTCCGATCTTTATGGAAACATAAAGTTAACATTAATGGTAGTGGCCCGGACACCTGGTAAAGGTTCTCGCAAGTCGCTTTCGGATTAACACCATTACAAAAAAGAAAAAATGAGTATAATTCTTAGAACAAACAAAGGATCAGCACTGACTTATGATGAGATGGACAGAAACCAGTCTCAATTTTTCTATTCTAGTTCTTTGCATGATAGTAATAGTAAACTTAGATTACACTACACAGGTAGTGATAATTTAGATACTGCTACGGAGGACTATGGTCCTACAAGATACCATGAAATACAATTTCCTTCTGTAGATATCAATATACCTGATGCAATAGCAGCAGGAGATAATACACAAATACAATTTAACGACGTAGGTTCATTTGGAGCAGATCCTTTATTTGTATTTGCAAAAGTTAAAAATTTATTAGGAATAGGTACTGCAAATCCCACAGACCGAATAGATATTGCCGGAGCGGTTTCTCAAACTGCAGCAATTTCACTAAGAGGTTATTCTGCTGGTACGGGTAATCAAAAACAAGCTAAAATTAATTTCTACGATGGAAATACTTTTTTAGGTAGATTAGGTAGAACAGACGGTGAGAATCAAAATATATACTTAACTAACAATTATGCGATACCGTTAACTGGAGCTGATTTTGGCAAAGTACATATTAGTATAGGAGTAGCCGGAGATGATGATAATATTGTCGCAGCAACTTTTACTCGTAATAGTAGTACATCTAAGTTTGGGGTAGGAACTACGGTTCCTAATAGAGTAGGGACTTTCGTGGGAAGCACCGGAATAGGAATTTCATCTACAAGTGCAAACACAGATCAATCTTTTCTTACCCCTATACCTGTTGGGAATGCTCCCAGTGGAATATATGGTATAGTTAACGAGAACGGTTACAGAAAACTTGTACCACATAATTCTGATCCTTCAGGTCTGCTTATATCTTCACCAAGCGATGCAAATGGTGGAAATGTAGTTGTAGCAATTAATACTGACACTGTAAGTAAAAACGAAGGATTTAATATCATAAATGCCTTTTCCGGAAACTATACTAACTCAGAAGTAATTGCTTCTTTCCAGGCAAGCGGTAGAGTTGGTATAAATACTAATTTTCCTTCTGATATAGGATTGACAGTAGATGGGATAATATCAGGCTCAGGTAATGGAAAAATAGACGGAACTCTTACTGTAGGTACAATAGCTGCAGTAACCGCAACAGGAACAAATAGAACTTTAGTTGCAGACTCCAATGGACTAGTTAATTCCCTACCAGCAGCACCAGTGCCGTTTGGCGGCATAATAATGTGGTCAGGAAATACTAACGCAGTACCTGAAGGATGGGTATTATGTAATTTAAATAGTAGTGTTACAACAGGGTTAGGTACAAGATTTGTACCTGATTTGACAAATAAGTTTGTAATTGGATGGAATGGAGATGAAAATGCTTCTGGACCTAAAACAGATGTAACAGGTGCAGACACGGTTTCTGGAGGCTCCGCAACTTATACTCCAACAGGAAACCTTTCCATGGATAAGCTTACTACAGCTATGGTTCCTCGTCATACTCACATGCACTTAGATGACGATCATACATACGTAGCTAATGTAAGTGGATACGGCCCTGGCACTCCTTCGACACTAGAGCTAGACAGGTACGGAGGAGGAACAGGCACATATAATTCAGCTGCTGACATAAACGGATATGATGCAGATAGTTCCAATAGCGGTAACAGACAAGCATTTCATACCGGAGTAAATACAACTTCAGTAAGAGGAACAACCCCTATGAATAATAGTCCTGCACTTCCAACAGGTACTTTTACAGGGGAATCAGGGAATAACCTACCACCTTATTACGCATTAGCATTTATAATGTATGTAGGAGTATAAGATTAAAAAAAGATATTTATAATAAAGATATAAAATGGCAATACCGGGAATTACATATAGAATAGAAAAAGGCACTTCTCTTACGCATTTAGAGATGGATAATAACTTTAGATCAGTTATCTATTCTAGTTCTATTCACGATAGTGGGGATACCTTACATCTCCATTTTGATACTGCCGCAGATGATTATTACACTATTCCTCTTAACGGCGGATCAGGTGGATTAACAATAACCGGTAACGTTAATAATAGAGTTGTTACTGCTACAGGGACTGCAGGATTAGTACAAGGTGAATCTAATTTTACTTTTGACGGAGATGTTTTAACCATCACCGGTAGAGTAAGTCTGGATGATAATGATAACAACGTACTTATAGGATTAGAAGCTGGAGACAGTATTTCAGGTGCTATACGTAATATAGCTGTAGGATACGCATCTAGTAAAAACTTATCAGGTAATTTTAATGCTTCGTATGGATACGGTGCTTTACAAAATGCCATAGCTTCATCAAAAACAGTTGCTATAGGATACGACTCGTTAAATTCCTTAACATCAGGTAATAACAACGTATCTATTGGAGCTGATGCAGGATTAAATCTAACATCAGGTACCGGCAACGTACATCTAGGTAATGCAGCAGGTCCTGGTTCTTCTACAGCAGAATCGAATAAACTATATATAAATAATGCCGCATCAGATACTCCTTTAATTTTAGGGGATTTTTCTACCGGACAAGTAACCTTTAATTCTCAAGTATCCGCTTCTGTTTTTAGTGGTTCTTTTGTTGGTGATGGATCTAACCTAACAGGGTTAACAGCAGCAGCAGAATGGGACGGTACATTAGACGGTGATGCACAAATAACCGGTTCTCTCACTGTATCTGGATCTTCTGTAATAGTTGACCTAACAAACACATTAGCAGTGTCAGGATCGATCTTCTCTGGGTCGTTCGTTGGAGACGGTAGTGGCTTGACTGGAGTTCAAGCAGACACATTTCCCTACACAGGCTCAGCTAAAATAACTGGCAGTTTAGCAGTTCAAGGACCTAGTAATGTGACAGGTTCTTTTACTGTATCAGGATCTAGTCCAATAATAAGATTGAAAGGAGATACGTATATTGATGACAATATTCATATTCATAATAAAAATAACACATCTATAGGTATCGGACAAAGTAGTTTCTCCACCGTAGGTTCAACTGTTACTAATAGTGTTGCTATTGGTATAAATGCTTCATGCTTAGCTACGGGTAGAGACAGTGTAGTTATAGGTGTATCAGCAGGAATGAGACATGGAAACTATTCTACCTTAATAGGAAGGTCTGCAGGTGCAAATAATACTGGCTGCTATAACACGGCAGTAGGTTATGGTTCTTTTAATGGAGGCGGTGACGGTAGGTATAATACCGCTATTGGAACTCTTAGTTTAATTAATACTACTACCGGTAGACATAATACAGGATTAGGACACTTTGCTGTAAGAGGAGTAATGTCTGGTGGTTGTATTACAGGAGTAGGAGCAAATTCACTATACTCTTTGGATGGTTCTGACACAAGAAATACCGCAATCGGCGCTTTCTCAGGATGGACAGCAAAAGGTTCTTGTAACGTATTGATAGGATACTGTGCTGGTCCTGCTACTTATACTACAACAATAAATAATAAACTATACATAGATAACAGGAATACAGACACACCACTAATTTATGGTGATTTTACTACTAATCAGTTAACTATAAACTCACAAGTCTCTGCTTCTATTTTCTCAGGATCCTACTACGGTGACGGTTCTAATTTAACAGGAGTTGAATGGGATGGATCAAGAAATGGAGATGCAGAAATAACAGGTTCACTTACAGTTTCTGGTTCATCAGTAACAGTTGATCTAACAAATACATTAGCTATCTCTGGATCTATATTTTCAGGTTCTTTTGTAGGAGACGGTTCAGGATTGACAGGAATTTCATCAGAATGGGACGGTACATTAAATGGTAATGGCCAAATTACAGGTTCACTTATAGTATCCGGAACAATAGATGCTGTAGGTTCAGTAACGATAGCCTCACAAGGATATCCAGGAACTCCAGGAGTTGAAATGATTCATTTCTATTCTGGTAGTTTAGCAGGAAATCATGATTTATATACTTTTGCAATTAACAGCTCTACAGGATATACAGGAATAAAAGTAGATTATTCGTTAAGCAATACTAATGAATCGGAAAAGAAAATAGGTACATTATTAGGAGCTTGGGATCAATCTGGTAACTCTACTATAAACGACTCTCATACTATTGCAGAAGGAGCGGTTACCGGTACTTCTTTTTCTTTAGATGCTTCTACAACTACAGAAGCTATATTAAAAATAGATGCTTCTGCAGGGACTTATGATGTAAATATGTTAATAACAGCGTTTAAACGACAAGTATAAATAAAATTAGGAAATGGCTAATCAACACATCTTTAATAATACCCTTATAATAACCGGAAGCGTTACTGCTTCTGATGGTTTTTACGGTGATGGTTCTGGTTTAACAGGAATTACAGCAGTAGCTGAATGGGATGGATCAAGAGATGGTAATGCTTCAATTACCGGTTCTTTTGTAGTATCAGGGTCTAGCCCATCAATCCAACTATTAGGAGATACTACTATAGATGAAAATATAGAGATTTCAAATAGAGACCAGTTTGATGATATAGCTATCGGATACCAAGCTCTTCCTAATACAACTTATTCAGGAATCGGAGGTGTAACTAGACGTGCTATAGCTATAGGATATCAGGCAGCAACAAATCTAGTATCTGGCTCTCAAAATATTTTTATAGGCCAATGCGCAGGGTATGCAGGTGTAGAAGTTGTTAATAACTTAGGTATAGGTTTTTGCGCTCTTGCATGTAGTATCGGAAAAGATCTTGGATCTGGAATATGCATAGGTAATAACGTAGCTATCGGGGCTAATACATTAAAAGAAATAAATGCGGGTTACCAAAATACTGCAGTAGGAAATTCTGCTGGTTGTAGCTTAACAACTGGACATGACAATGTTATGATCGGTAATATTGCAGGTACCAGTACAAATACAGGATTTGGTAATACTTTTATAGGAAGTTCGACAGGTTGTAGTAATCAAATAGGATATGGAAATACCTATATAGGAGACGGATCTGGGCGATATGCTACAGGAGAAAGAAATACTGCTTTAGGAGCTTATACCCTATATGCAGGAGCTTCACCAATCAATCCAATAACAGGAGACCGTAACGTTGCTGTAGGTTGGGGTGCAGGTAGTAATGCTGAATGTAATTCTTGTAACAATGTTTATATAGGATATGATGCGGGACCATCAACTGCTGTGGAACAGAACTACCAACTATACATTGGAGTTCAAGAAGGAGAAACCCCGTTAATTAGAGGGGATTTTAATACAGGACAGTTAACAATCAATTCTCAAGTATCTGCATCAGTTTTCAGCGGTTCTTTTGTAGGAGATGGATCTGGATTAACCAATATTCCAGCATCTGAATGGGACGGAACTAGAAATGGGGATGCTCAAATAACTGGTTCCCTTATAGTTTCAGGCTCAACACCAACTATTCAACTACTAGGAGATACTACTATAGATCAAAATATAGAGATTTCAAATAGGAATCAAACAAATGATTTAGCTATAGGATATCAAGCATTACCAGAATCTACAGTCACTACCAGAAATACTATTGCTATAGGATGTCAAGCAGGTTTCTTTCAAGTATCTGGTTCAAATAATATAGCCATAGGTATTAATGCAGCATGTGCAGGAGTTAGAACTGATAGTAATATAGCTATTGGTACTGCAGCTTTACGTAACAATGTTGGCATAGATATCGGAAACCCAACCACTCTATCTGCTAATATCGCCATAGGAAATTCAGCTTTATCAAACCTAACCACAGGTAATAAAAATTTAGCAGTAGGCTATCTTGCATTACGAGCACTTACTACCCAAGGAAGTAACACAGGTGTTGGACACTGTGCCGGAGTAAATTCTACTGGACTAGGTAATGTGTTGATTGGACAAGATGCAGGAAAATATGCTAATTCTTTTAACGTTGTTATAGGACATCAAGCAAACTTTTCAGGAGCAGGAGCAAGAAATGTACTGGTAGGTTATCAAGCTGGTGTATACAATGCAGGAGACCGTAATGTTGCCTTAGGAACCGAAGCAGGGAAATGTGCAACCGGTACGTCAAAAAGAAACCTATATTTAGGAACTTGTACAGGACCATCAGTCAATACTACCCAATGTGATCAATTATATATCGGCTATGGAAGAGGAGAAACACCTTTACTAAGAGGTAATGTAGCTACAGGTCAATTAACTATACATTCACAAGTATCTGCATCAATTTTTAGCGGATCTTTTGTAGGAGACGGATCAGGATTAACAAATGTTTCTGGATCAGGTTTTCCTTATACAGGTACAGCATTAATTACCGGTTCATTGATAGTTTCTCAAAGTGCAGCTGCTAATACAGCAGTAACTGTCCAAAATGGACATGTAATACTAAGACAGGTATCTGCCTCTATGAATTACGAAAGTGATTTAGATGCTGCGGCAGGAGGAGTACCTTTAGGTGGATTATATAGAAGTGGTAACTCAGTACAAATAAGAATTACATAAGATATGCCTATAATAGGAGATTTACAAGTATCAGGATCTTTACAAGTATCAGGATCCCTAATACTTTCAGGTTCAGCATCAATAACAGGATCTTTCAAAGGAGACGGTTCAGGACTTACTGGAATAACCGGTTCTTGGAACGGAAATTTAGTTGGAGATGCTAGTATTACTGGTTCTCTTAGTACTACCGGACCTATTACTGCATCTTATTTTTCTGGAGACGGATCTGGATTAACAAATGTAGTAGGTGATTGGAACGGAATATATACAGGTTCAGCCTCTATATCTGGTTCTTTAGAAGTAAACGGAAGAGTCTCTCAAGTTGGACTAGGTTCAAGTACCTATTTTGGGTATAGAGCAGGTGAAAGTGATGATAAATCTAATAACTATAATACAGCTTTCGGAGATAGCGCTTTCAGAGATAATGCAGCAGGAACACAAAATACCGCAGTAG
>Ga0222719_10002295_pt1 | contig 17589 bp, 9 predicted proteins | sample C33_34DmetaG_FD_165039 | JGI IMG/M metagenome (GOLD analysis project Ga0222719, IMG submission 165039) | Estuarine water microbial communities from San Francisco Bay, California, United States - C33_34D | ecosystem: Environmental > Aquatic > Marine > Unclassified | place: USA: California... | reverse complement strand
TTAAAAAAAAAGAGTTGATTATTTAACAAATAATTAATAGTTATTGCGCATGCCCTTGTAGCTCAGTTGGTAGAGCAATTGATTTGTAATCAATAGGTCCGCGGTTCGAATCCGTGCGGGGGCACCATTAAAACATAAGCTTTTCAATTAAATTTCCTTTCAAGAAAGTTAGAACATAAGAACAACGAAGAACATACATTGTACGAATGTAGAAATGCTTGTAGTCCTTTTGTAGTCCTTTAGTTTTTAGATAACCAATGCGTTCGTTATCTGTTCTGTTGTGTAGCTTTCAAAATTAACAAAGTAAAAGTTAAAAACAGAAAGAGGATAAAATGAAACTTACAGATAAATATATTTCAAACTTAAAACATTTAGACAAAGATCAATTCTTTTCACAAGAGGGTGTGGAGGGTTTAACACTTAGAGTTTATAAGTATCCATCAAAAGCTAAGACCTGGTTTTATCAATACAGACCTAAAGGAAAAAGCTCGGTTAGAATAAAGATTGGATCACACTATGACTTAGGTATTAACAAGGCCATCAGTAGAGCTAAGAAACTGTCTAATGACATCTTTGTTGGTAAAGATCCTCATGAAATAAGACAAGGGTTTAAAGGTGAGCTTACACTTGGTGAACAACTACAAGATAGTTATAAATCAATTCTTACTTCAACAAGATATTCAGAATCTACAATAGCAACTATCAAAAATATATTTGGAACTTATATCTTTAGGAAAACAAAAAACCCTAAGATCAGAGAAGTATTTAGTCAGCTTGACAATATTCAACACATAAAAGTTTCATCTATTACAAACAATCAAATAGCAAAATTTCATCAAATTCTTGGAGCCAGAACCCCTACTCTTGCTAATAGAATAGTTGAATATCTAAGAATGTTTTACAACATTTGGATTGATAGAGGCATCACAAATAACCAACCATGCAAGATTAAAAAGGAAAGTAAGTTTGAAGAAAAAGAATATTTAGATTTTCTTAGACCAGATGAAATAAATAGATTTGTATCTATTCTAATACAGAAGGATCTAAAGACAGGTAGATTTTTATCTTCACATTATAAAAAACATAAGTTGTCAGTTGTTGCTTGTGCTTTAATTGCGTATCAACTTTATTCATCAAGAAGGACTAGATCAGAAGCTAGTAAGATCCAATGGTCCATGATTAATGATGGATTGGTCCCCACTCTTAAACTTGAAAAAACAAAAACATCTAAGAAAAATAAAAAAACAGACTTTGCAATGGGTGATGATGAACTAGATGTAATTCAGACTATTAGAAAAGATAGATTAAATAATCCTACAAGTAAGTTCTATTATCCACCAGAAGATCCAAGATTTGATTATATATTCCCTTCCGCATCTTATGGAAGGAACCTTGGTAATGGTCGTAAAGGTAAATCATTTTATTTAGTTGATGTAGATAAGACTTGGAAGAAAGCTCTTTTATTGGCGGGTATAAAAAGAAAATTAAAACATTATGCAACAAGACACACACATGCAACCCAACTACTTAGAGCAACAGGAAACCTAAAACTTGTAGCAGATACTTTAGGCATCACTATTAAACAAGCTAGTAAGTACTCTAAGACACAACATGAAGATGTTATTGAAGGTAAAAACAAGGCATTTAAAGTTGAAGAAAAAGCTGCATTAAAAAATATTGTTTAAGTACTTCTAATGTTCCGTTGATCCTTGATGCCTGATTTAGTATTAATGGTTCATGAGTAAATGGGACAGACTTGTAAAATATTTAAACACGACTAATGCAAAACCAGAAAGTGTTGAAGCATTAATCAAAAACACCTGGAAACCTAGAGGTGCTAAGAAAACTAAAACAACTAAAACAGGTGACCATGCAATAATAAAAAAAGCATGGGTCTATACAGTTTGCCATGCCATCTACAACCGCAAAGGCAAGATAGATAATAGAATAAATGATTGGGTAAGTTCTAAAGGATACAAGATTAATTATAATATTTTTCACCCTGTAAAAGTTAGAAATAGTAAAACAAAAAAATTAGAATGGGCTGAAAATAGAGAAGATCTATATAAAAAGAAAACTTTGTTCCAACACTACAATGCAGTTAAAGCTTTATGGAACAAACATAAAATTATTCGAAAAGAGTTAGAAAAAAATAAAGGTAAGTTAGACCACTCCAGGATCGCTTCACTAATGGCTGAGGCATATAAATAATTGATAACCAACGCGTATCGTTATCTCTTACCTGTTCGTAAATATACATCACATAGTTTATATGAATCTTATCGGCTGAGCTCATGGGGCGATTGAGCAGTTAAAAAACTGACGCTTTTAAAACTGACAGACCGGTGACGAAAATTAAATTTATGAATACAAATAGAAAATATCTTAGACCTAAAGAAGTAGAAGAAATCTACGGAATAAAAGAAGGAACACTTGCCAAACAAAGATCACAAGGGTTCGGACTTCCATATGTTCTTATAGGTAGAAAACCAAAAAAGAGAAAAGGCGGAATAATTCTTTATGACATTGATGTCATTGAAGATGTCTTTAAGTCTAAAAGTAAAATAGAGGCAACAAATGAAAAGTAAAAACAATGTAGATAAAGAGATTTATCAAGCACCAACAACTAAAGAATCTATCAAGGAAGCTGTGAAAACAGCTATGAGCGAAACACCAGAAGAAGAGTTTAGCTTAGATTTAATACAAACATTATCAAGATATGAAAGTTGGAAAAGAGATAATCCAGGTAAAAGCTATGATGATTTTCTTGAAGAAGAAGGGTTGCTTAGATCCAAATTATCAAATGGTGGTGTTGTAGAGGACTATAAAGATTTAATTGATGCATATGAAAAAGGCATTGATGTCAAAAAAGGTGAAAGCCTAACAGATTATATTCAAAGAATTAAAGCAGCAGAAAAAAAATAATGGACCAAATTAATTTATCAGAAAAAGAAGTATCTCAATTATTTCAGATACCAATGAAGACGTTAAAAAGATGCCGGAATGAAGGTAGGTTTAGTTTGGATATTTGTTTTACTGCACCCTTCTCACATAAAATTTTATACAACAAAGCTAAGTTTGATGAGTGGTTTAGTGAAAATAAACTACCAGGTTTATATACTGAAAACCAATACATCAAAGCAAGAGTTGCTTGTCTAAATAAACAATTAAAAGATTTAACCAGATCCGCAAAAGCTCAGGGACTTATTCCTGACGGAAGAAGGAAAAGAAGATGAAGATAAAAGAATACAATGACATGAAAGCTTGGCTTGTTAAACCTGGAACTCCAGAACAAGCAAAAAAAGCAGAAGAAAATAACAAAAAATATCTAGAAGAAAGAGCTGCCAAAACTCGTAAATATTATGGATTAGATAAACCATTAATAGTTAATAATGGTAGTATTCAAACAGAAGAACAATTCAAAAAAGAGCTGCCAATAGAAGATCAGCCTGGATATGATGTTAGTAAAGATCCAAATTTATATAGAAGAATAAAACTATATTCCGATCAAGATTTTGGACCAGAGTTTGATAAAGCCATAGCAGATGAAGATGCTGCATTAAAAAAATTAGGAAGAGATCCTAAAAATATTCTACAACGTGGGAAAGTAGTAAAGCCTGTAAAAGCACCAATTAAAAAAACAAAACCAATTCAACCAATGAAGGCTGATCCTATTATAAGTGATCCCTATTCAGGCATTGAACCAAAACTCGATGCACCAATAGATCCAAAGCTAAAAATTTTAGAGGAAAAATATAAGGCTGCACAAGAACAAAAGTATCAAGAAAAAGTCAAAAATAATTCAATGGGGTTGAGATCCTTTGCTCCAATAATAGTTAAAAGAAATGACTAAGATTACAGAGCAAGATAGATCACTAATGATTAGCCAATTAAAAGAACTTTCAAAGCTATCTTTAAAAGCCAATATCAAACATCACGAAGTTATTGAAAAACATATCTCACACTCGATTGATTTAGCAGCATTTATGAAAGAGGACAGAGCTAAAATAGATAGGCTCAACAATGTAATCGACATGAAACAAAGAGAGATAGATGAACTGAATTCAAAACAAATGGATCTACTTTGGGATTTATCAAAACTTGAAAAGAGATTAGCAGAAGCAGAGAAAGTACAGAGTGAAGTTGCAGATTATGAAAAGAAAATAACAAAATTTATTAATGAGGAGAGCGTTGATAATTAAAAAATAGGAAACAATATGAGCCAGGACAAAAAAGTAAGATCACCAGAAAGCCAAATATTTAAAAAACATCAACCATGTTTCAACTGTACTAGTAGTGATGCTGTTGCAGTATATGCAGATGGCCACGGCTACTGCTTTAGTTGTGAGTGGGTTTATAAAAAATATCCCGGTGAAACTAACAATGTTGTGAAGCTCAACGGATCACATTCAGGAATATCAAAACCAAAAATAAACCATAACAACTACACTTATATAAAAGGAGAAAAATATGAACAACCAACTACATTTGATTTTCAGGGACCAGGGGGTGAGAAGAAACTTCAATATAAACTTAGAAAAGGATACGACACTCACTACATCTACACAGATGAAGAAGGCAATACTACGTTCATTGTTGAAAGGCAGTACACTGATGAAACGAGGCAAGAAAAAAGATTTTTTCCTCACACGAAATGGAAGAATAAAATTGATAATTCTACGAGGTGGCAATCAAAAGCGATGCCGGAACCTAGAACAATCTACAACTTATCAGGCTTAAAAAACTCAAGATCACCAAAGCTAATTATTTGTGAAGGTGAAAAAGCAGCAGATGCCTATATCAAAAAATCTTTGTTTGCTTGTACTACTTGGTCCGGTGGTGCAAAACAAGTAGAGAAGAATGATTGGAAACCTGTAAATAGATTTGAAACTATAATTTTATTTCCTGATAATGATGATGAAGGATTTAATGCTATGCACAAGTTGGCTAGACATTTAGTTGAAGATTTAAAGGTACCAATATCAAATATTAATTTTGTTCTTTATCCAGATGAATTTCCAAAAAAGTGGGATATGGCAGATTCTATTCCTGAAAATGTTGACACAGATGCACATAGATTAGCATCTAATGCTCTACCCTATACCGAGGCCATAGAAAATTATAAAGAAATTTGGGAAAAGCTAAAACCACAAAAAATTAATGAGTTAGAAAATAATAAAGTTGAGCGACTACTTAGTGTTGCAGATAATGTTTATTACATTGGTGAACTTGATGAGATGTTAGATATTAAAAAAGATTTACTAACACCTCTAAAGTCATTTGATAATAACTATGGCTATTTAAAAATTGGTAAAAAGAAACCTTCAACCTTCCTATTAGAACAAGAACCAGAAATATTTAAAAGAGCTCACTCATTTGAGTTTCAGCCACAAAGACCTAAAGGATTAAATGATGTTCAGGGTATTCCTATTGTCAACCGATACAGGGGACCCTCTATAATTGCTAAACCAGGTGATGTTACCATTTGGAAGGATACTTTAATTGACATGTTTGATGATGATAAAAGAGCACATAATATGGAACAGTATTTTGCTTACTGCTTACAAAACCAAGGCACAAAAGCATTGTTTGCACCCTTATGGATATCACCTAAAAAAGGAATTGGAAAAAATTGGGTTACAGGTGCAATAGGTGAATGTTTTGGGTTAAAAAATTTTAGACCTAATTTGAAATATAAACATGTAATAGGTAAATTTAATTCATGGATCATTGGTGCACAGTTTGCAGTTATCAATGAAGTATTCCTATCCAAAAACTATAATAAGAAACAGGAACTATCAGAAGAAATAAAAGATTTAATTACTGAACCTTACATACACATTGAAGAAAAATTTAGACGAGGTTTTGATTATCCGAATACCTGTAATTTTATTTTAATTTCTAATCATGAAGATTGCATGAACATAGCTGATGATGAAAGAAGATATTGGGTTATGAAGCTAACAGAAAAAGTTAGGCTACGAGATTATTGGAAGCCTCGATTTGATTGGGTAAAGGGAGATGGTAAAAGATTCTTGCTGCATCACCTAATGGATTTGAAAATAGATGATCCAGATCTTTATAAAGAAAGAGCACCTGTAACTGATGACATGATTGAACTTGCTAGAATGAGTGAACACCCAATCTTTAAATGGCTGGACGAACACAGAGATGCTGAAACAGGACCTTTCAATAGATCCAGAGGTGAATGGAAATCATATAACTACATGGCAGTTGCAACAGAACTTCATAGAAGTTGTAATAACTTAAAACAAGAAGGTTCGTTGGAAGTGGTTATTGATTGGTTGAAGAAAAGATCAACATCATGGGACCCAATTAAAAATGTACCTACGAAACAAATAACATGCCCTGATGGATCAAGGCCACGGACCTATATGCTTCCACCTACTACTGAACCTGCAAAAGATTATTGGGTGAAGTTCTTTAGGTCATCAACAGCATCAAAACTTGGTGGTATATATGGAATGAAAGCACCACACGAAGGACCTAAAGATGGGATTGTTTAATAAAGATAAAAAACTTGTAAATCACCTGTTGCAGATGGTGGAATACTTGCTTGCGGACAACTCCAGATTAAAAGCTAAACTTGCAAAAATGGAACAACGATCGCAGCTACAATTTGGTGGTACTCAGCGACTCAGCCAATCAGGCAAAAAGTAATTAATAATAAATCCGCCCCCTCGTGGGTACATGGTGGGTCTATTGCTCTAATCTTTTTCTATTATGCTGAGTAACATGAGTGAACTGTGAATGTGCTGAACTGCTTTATTTTTCTCTAACTCAATTCTCACTTTTGTATTTTTTAATTCAGGGGAGTTTGTTACCCTGGTTTGATGGAGTACTTTGAAAAAGTTAGATTGTTTATGGATAAAAGTAAAAGAAAAGTATTAACCTCAATGAGGGTGCTTACTCAGGTAAAAAATTTTTTTTACTCATGCTAGACAAACAGATTCACTAATAAAAATTATTTTGATATACTAAGAATAGATTAGTAATAATTCCTTGAGCTAAGTGAGTAAGTCTGTCCTGGCGAAATTGCTTAGCTCATGTCCCAAGATCCGTGATTATTTTTCCTTGATGCTTGTCGCTTGTGGCGTTGTTAAAGAAGACTGAGGCGTGGCTATTTATTTGCTTTCATTAATTCTTCTGCTCTTTTGATTATATCAGGTTGTTTAGCAGAAACTTTAATTGCAAGATGATATAAATCTTTATTGAGTTTTCCGTGCACTAAGGGTTTAAGTAAAATTTGTTGATATTTTTTTTGCTTTAGTTTATCAATATACTACTTTTAAATCGTAAGTTTAAACAGAATTGAAAAATTATATGAAAAAAATTGTTTTAATAATATTGGGATATATTCTATTAATATCTAACTCCTTCGCTTTAGAGGAGAGACCAGAAGAAATTACATTTGGAGCTTCAATTCCTAATTTTAAAACAGTAAATGGATTAGGAACAGCAATTGATCTTGCTGATTTTACTTTTGTATCTCATGGAGGGGATCAAAGTCAAAAAATAGATTCTTTAACACCAGCTATTTCTACTAAATTTTTTAACGAACAAGGTAATGGAGGTTTTGAATTAAATATATTAAATGGTGCTAATAGCTCATCAGTAACTTTAGATGGAACAGTTGGTTCAGCAACTTTCCTAGATGTAATTCCAATAACTGGTGTTGCATCTCCTGGAGCATATCGTTCAAGTGTAGTCGGTACATTGAATGTTAAACAAGAAATAAATATGTTTAACATAGTATCTTTTAAAAAATTAGATTCAATTCCAGAAAATTTTACTTTTTTAGAAAAATTTAATCCTGAAATTGGTTTAATGATAAATAGAACAAGTTATGAAATTTCAGTAGATGACACTTTCGCTTCTTCTAGTTTATATCATTTAGGTGAAACTGTGACTTCAAAATCCTTAGGACCTGTGCTGTCATTGTACCAAGAGAAAAAATTAAATGATATCAATACAAAACTATTCTTAGGTAGTAAATTAGCATTACTTGCCACCACAGAAACTTTAAATGCTGATCAAAATAGAAGTACGTCTAACAATTACAATGTAACTGATAAATATGATCATCTTTCTGGAAGGCTAAAACTTACCGCTGGATTTATTAAAAAAAATGAGCAGGGAAGTAATTTTTATATTACAGGTTCTATCGATATTGCTAATGACGTTTCTAGCATTGAAAATCCAAGGTGTGTAGCTGGACAAGATTGTAATTCGGCTGAATATGCTGGAACAGCAACACCGGCACATTTGAAGAGACAGACTACACTATCACCATCGTTCATGATAGGATATAAAAAAACTTTTTAAATACTACATTTTTTTGCTAAAATTTTTTTACCTTTCAATTTGAAAATTTATAATTTTTTTCCAAAATAAGGAATCCTTTTGTTTGAGTTTCCAACAAGTATTGGGTCCCTTTAAGTCTATCAAACAGGACTAAAGAGATAGATTTGGTTCCATCTATCCTATGAAGGAAACATGCCTTTAAGAGTCCAGAGCTCAACGCAGATCCACCCGGGACCCCTACTGAGTCCTAACACCTGAAGAAATTTAGACCATCTTCTAGTGTCCTCTATGAAGGTTTAATGAAAGACAAATACAACTCCAACGAGTCATTTGTAGTTAAATTTATAAATATAAAACCAGCATAAAGACTCAGTTTTTATTTATGTAACTATTATTTTTTCTAATACAGTTAATGCAATAAACATTGATAAATACGAGCAAACAATATCGGTGTGTAGTCCTTTTGTAGTTCTTGTATATTTAGTGGATTCACACACTGCTAAAAGTGTTGTAAGGTCTAGCAAGTAAAGGAAAAAATTTTTGGATCTTATAGTTTGTAATCAATAGGTCCGCGGTTCGAATCCGTGCGGGGGCACCATTAAAACATAAGCTTTTCAATTAAATTTCCTTTCAAGAAAGTTAGAACATAAGAACAACGAAGAACATACATTGTACGAATGTAGAAATGCTTGTAGTCCTTTTGTAGTCCTTTAGTTTTTAGATAACCAATGCGTTCGTTATCTGTTCTGTTGTGTAGCTTTCAAAATTAACAAAGTAAAAGTTAAAAACAGAAAGAGGATAAAATGAAACTTACAGATAAATATATTTCAAACTTAAAACATTTAGACAAAGATCAATTCTTTTCACAAGAGGGTGTGGAGGGTTTAACACTTAGAGTTTATAAGTATCCATCAAAAGCTAAGACCTGGTTTTATCAATACAGACCTAAAGGAAAAAGCTCGGTTAGAATAAAGATTGGATCACACTATGACTTAGGTATTAACAAGGCCATCAGTAGAGCTAAGAAACTGTCTAATGACATCTTTGTTGGTAAAGATCCTCATGAAATAAGACAAGGGTTTAAAGGTGAGCTTACACTTGGTGAACAACTACAAGATAGTTATAAATCAATTCTTACTTCAACAAGATATTCAGAATCTACAATAGCAACTATCAAAAATATATTTGGAACTTATATCTTTAGGAAAACAAAAAACCCTAAGATCAGAGAAGTATTTAGTCAGCTTGACAATATTCAACACATAAAAGTTTCATCTATTACAAACAATCAAATAGCAAAATTTCATCAAATTCTTGGAGCCAGAACCCCTACTCTTGCTAATAGAATAGTTGAATATCTAAGAATGTTTTACAACATTTGGATTGATAGAGGCATCACAAATAACCAACCATGCAAGATTAAAAAGGAAAGTAAGTTTGAAGAAAAAGAATATTTAGATTTTCTTAGACCAGATGAAATAAATAGATTTGTATCTATTCTAATACAGAAGGATCTAAAGACAGGTAGATTTTTATCTTCACATTATAAAAAACATAAGTTGTCAGTTGTTGCTTGTGCTTTAATTGCGTATCAACTTTATTCATCAAGAAGGACTAGATCAGAAGCTAGTAAGATCCAATGGTCCATGATTAATGATGGATTGGTCCCCACTCTTAAACTTGAAAAAACAAAAACATCTAAGAAAAATAAAAAAACAGACTTTGCAATGGGTGATGATGAACTAGATGTAATTCAGACTATTAGAAAAGATAGATTAAATAATCCTACAAGTAAGTTCTATTATCCACCAGAAGATCCAAGATTTGATTATATATTCCCTTCCGCATCTTATGGAAGGAACCTTGGTAATGGTCGTAAAGGTAAATCATTTTATTTAGTTGATGTAGATAAGACTTGGAAGAAAGCTCTTTTATTGGCGGGTATAAAAAGAAAATTAAAACATTATGCAACAAGACACACACATGCAACCCAACTACTTAGAGCAACAGGAAACCTAAAACTTGTAGCAGATACTTTAGGCATCACTATTAAACAAGCTAGTAAGTACTCTAAGACACAACATGAAGATGTTATTGAAGGTAAAAACAAGGCATTTAAAGTTGAAGAAAAAGCTGCATTAAAAAATATTGTTTAAGTACTTCTAATGTTCCGTTGATCCTTGATGCCTGATTTAGTATTAATGGTTCATGAGTAAATGGGACAGACTTGTAAAATATTTAAACACGACTAATGCAAAACCAGAAAGTGTTGAAGCATTAATCAAAAACACCTGGAAACCTAGAGGTGCTAAGAAAACTAAAACAACTAAAACAGGTGACCATGCAATAATAAAAAAAGCATGGGTCTATACAGTTTGCCATGCCATCTACAACCGCAAAGGCAAGATAGATAATAGAATAAATGATTGGGTAAGTTCTAAAGGATACAAGATTAATTATAATATTTTTCACCCTGTAAAAGTTAGAAATAGTAAAACAAAAAAATTAGAATGGGCTGAAAATAGAGAAGATCTATATAAAAAGAAAACTTTGTTCCAACACTACAATGCAGTTAAAGCTTTATGGAACAAACATAAAATTATTCGAAAAGAGTTAGAAAAAAATAAAGGTAAGTTAGACCACTCCAGGATCGCTTCACTAATGGCTGAGGCATATAAATAATTGATAACCAACGCGTATCGTTATCTCTTACCTGTTCGTAAATATACATCACATAGTTTATATGAATCTTATCGGCTGAGCTCATGGGGCGATTGAGCAGTTAAAAAACTGACGCTTTTAAAACTGACAGACCGGTGACGAAAATTAAATTTATGAATACAAATAGAAAATATCTTAGACCTAAAGAAGTAGAAGAAATCTACGGAATAAAAGAAGGAACACTTGCCAAACAAAGATCACAAGGGTTCGGACTTCCATATGTTCTTATAGGTAGAAAACCAAAAAAGAGAAAAGGCGGAATAATTCTTTATGACATTGATGTCATTGAAGATGTCTTTAAGTCTAAAAGTAAAATAGAGGCAACAAATGAAAAGTAAAAACAATGTAGATAAAGAGATTTATCAAGCACCAACAACTAAAGAATCTATCAAGGAAGCTGTGAAAACAGCTATGAGCGAAACACCAGAAGAAGAGTTTAGCTTAGATTTAATACAAACATTATCAAGATATGAAAGTTGGAAAAGAGATAATCCAGGTAAAAGCTATGATGATTTTCTTGAAGAAGAAGGGTTGCTTAGATCCAAATTATCAAATGGTGGTGTTGTAGAGGACTATAAAGATTTAATTGATGCATATGAAAAAGGCATTGATGTCAAAAAAGGTGAAAGCCTAACAGATTATATTCAAAGAATTAAAGCAGCAGAAAAAAAATAATGGACCAAATTAATTTATCAGAAAAAGAAGTATCTCAATTATTTCAGATACCAATGAAGACGTTAAAAAGATGCCGGAATGAAGGTAGGTTTAGTTTGGATATTTGTTTTACTGCACCCTTCTCACATAAAATTTTATACAACAAAGCTAAGTTTGATGAGTGGTTTAGTGAAAATAAACTACCAGGTTTATATACTGAAAACCAATACATCAAAGCAAGAGTTGCTTGTCTAAATAAACAATTAAAAGATTTAACCAGATCCGCAAAAGCTCAGGGACTTATTCCTGACGGAAGAAGGAAAAGAAGATGAAGATAAAAGAATACAATGACATGAAAGCTTGGCTTGTTAAACCTGGAACTCCAGAACAAGCAAAAAAAGCAGAAGAAAATAACAAAAAATATCTAGAAGAAAGAGCTGCCAAAACTCGTAAATATTATGGATTAGATAAACCATTAATAGTTAATAATGGTAGTATTCAAACAGAAGAACAATTCAAAAAAGAGCTGCCAATAGAAGATCAGCCTGGATATGATGTTAGTAAAGATCCAAATTTATATAGAAGAATAAAACTATATTCCGATCAAGATTTTGGACCAGAGTTTGATAAAGCCATAGCAGATGAAGATGCTGCATTAAAAAAATTAGGAAGAGATCCTAAAAATATTCTACAACGTGGGAAAGTAGTAAAGCCTGTAAAAGCACCAATTAAAAAAACAAAACCAATTCAACCAATGAAGGCTGATCCTATTATAAGTGATCCCTATTCAGGCATTGAACCAAAACTCGATGCACCAATAGATCCAAAGCTAAAAATTTTAGAGGAAAAATATAAGGCTGCACAAGAACAAAAGTATCAAGAAAAAGTCAAAAATAATTCAATGGGGTTGAGATCCTTTGCTCCAATAATAGTTAAAAGAAATGACTAAGATTACAGAGCAAGATAGATCACTAATGATTAGCCAATTAAAAGAACTTTCAAAGCTATCTTTAAAAGCCAATATCAAACATCACGAAGTTATTGAAAAACATATCTCACACTCGATTGATTTAGCAGCATTTATGAAAGAGGACAGAGCTAAAATAGATAGGCTCAACAATGTAATCGACATGAAACAAAGAGAGATAGATGAACTGAATTCAAAACAAATGGATCTACTTTGGGATTTATCAAAACTTGAAAAGAGATTAGCAGAAGCAGAGAAAGTACAGAGTGAAGTTGCAGATTATGAAAAGAAAATAACAAAATTTATTAATGAGGAGAGCGTTGATAATTAAAAAATAGGAAACAATATGAGCCAGGACAAAAAAGTAAGATCACCAGAAAGCCAAATATTTAAAAAACATCAACCATGTTTCAACTGTACTAGTAGTGATGCTGTTGCAGTATATGCAGATGGCCACGGCTACTGCTTTAGTTGTGAGTGGGTTTATAAAAAATATCCCGGTGAAACTAACAATGTTGTGAAGCTCAACGGATCACATTCAGGAATATCAAAACCAAAAATAAACCATAACAACTACACTTATATAAAAGGAGAAAAATATGAACAACCAACTACATTTGATTTTCAGGGACCAGGGGGTGAGAAGAAACTTCAATATAAACTTAGAAAAGGATACGACACTCACTACATCTACACAGATGAAGAAGGCAATACTACGTTCATTGTTGAAAGGCAGTACACTGATGAAACGAGGCAAGAAAAAAGATTTTTTCCTCACACGAAATGGAAGAATAAAATTGATAATTCTACGAGGTGGCAATCAAAAGCGATGCCGGAACCTAGAACAATCTACAACTTATCAGGCTTAAAAAACTCAAGATCACCAAAGCTAATTATTTGTGAAGGTGAAAAAGCAGCAGATGCCTATATCAAAAAATCTTTGTTTGCTTGTACTACTTGGTCCGGTGGTGCAAAACAAGTAGAGAAGAATGATTGGAAACCTGTAAATAGATTTGAAACTATAATTTTATTTCCTGATAATGATGATGAAGGATTTAATGCTATGCACAAGTTGGCTAGACATTTAGTTGAAGATTTAAAGGTACCAATATCAAATATTAATTTTGTTCTTTATCCAGATGAATTTCCAAAAAAGTGGGATATGGCAGATTCTATTCCTGAAAATGTTGACACAGATGCACATAGATTAGCATCTAATGCTCTACCCTATACCGAGGCCATAGAAAATTATAAAGAAATTTGGGAAAAGCTAAAACCACAAAAAATTAATGAGTTAGAAAATAATAAAGTTGAGCGACTACTTAGTGTTGCAGATAATGTTTATTACATTGGTGAACTTGATGAGATGTTAGATATTAAAAAAGATTTACTAACACCTCTAAAGTCATTTGATAATAACTATGGCTATTTAAAAATTGGTAAAAAGAAACCTTCAACCTTCCTATTAGAACAAGAACCAGAAATATTTAAAAGAGCTCACTCATTTGAGTTTCAGCCACAAAGACCTAAAGGATTAAATGATGTTCAGGGTATTCCTATTGTCAACCGATACAGGGGACCCTCTATAATTGCTAAACCAGGTGATGTTACCATTTGGAAGGATACTTTAATTGACATGTTTGATGATGATAAAAGAGCACATAATATGGAACAGTATTTTGCTTACTGCTTACAAAACCAAGGCACAAAAGCATTGTTTGCACCCTTATGGATATCACCTAAAAAAGGAATTGGAAAAAATTGGGTTACAGGTGCAATAGGTGAATGTTTTGGGTTAAAAAATTTTAGACCTAATTTGAAATATAAACATGTAATAGGTAAATTTAATTCATGGATCATTGGTGCACAGTTTGCAGTTATCAATGAAGTATTCCTATCCAAAAACTATAATAAGAAACAGGAACTATCAGAAGAAATAAAAGATTTAATTACTGAACCTTACATACACATTGAAGAAAAATTTAGACGAGGTTTTGATTATCCGAATACCTGTAATTTTATTTTAATTTCTAATCATGAAGATTGCATGAACATAGCTGATGATGAAAGAAGATATTGGGTTATGAAGCTAACAGAAAAAGTTAGGCTACGAGATTATTGGAAGCCTCGATTTGATTGGGTAAAGGGAGATGGTAAAAGATTCTTGCTGCATCACCTAATGGATTTGAAAATAGATGATCCAGATCTTTATAAAGAAAGAGCACCTGTAACTGATGACATGATTGAACTTGCTAGAATGAGTGAACACCCAATCTTTAAATGGCTGGACGAACACAGAGATGCTGAAACAGGACCTTTCAATAGATCCAGAGGTGAATGGAAATCATATAACTACATGGCAGTTGCAACAGAACTTCATAGAAGTTGTAATAACTTAAAACAAGAAGGTTCGTTGGAAGTGGTTATTGATTGGTTGAAGAAAAGATCAACATCATGGGACCCAATTAAAAATGTACCTACGAAACAAATAACATGCCCTGATGGATCAAGGCCACGGACCTATATGCTTCCACCTACTACTGAACCTGCAAAAGATTATTGGGTGAAGTTCTTTAGGTCATCAACAGCATCAAAACTTGGTGGTATATATGGAATGAAAGCACCACACGAAGGACCTAAAGATGGGATTGTTTAATAAAGATAAAAAACTTGTAAATCACCTGTTGCAGATGGTGGAATACTTGCTTGCGGACAACTCCAGATTAAAAGCTAAACTTGCAAAAATGGAACAACGATCGCAGCTACAATTTGGTGGTACTCAGCGACTCAGCCAATCAGGCAAAAAGTAATTAATAATAAATCCGCCCCCTCGTGGGTACATGGTGGGTCTATTGCTCTAATCTTTTTCTATTATGCTGAGTAACATGAGTGAACTGTGAATGTGCTGAACTGCTTTATTTTTCTCTAACTCAATTCTCACTTTTGTATTTTTTAATTCAGGGGAGTTTGTTACCCTGGTTTGATGGAGTACTTTGAAAAAGTTAGATTGTTTATGGATAAAAGTAAAAGAAAAGTATTAACCTCAATGAGGGTGCTTACTCAGGTAAAAAATTTTTTTTACTCATGCTAGACAAACAGATTCACTAATAAAAATTATTTTGATATACTAAGAATAGATTAGTAATAATTCCTTGAGCTAAGTGAGTAAGTCTGTCCTGGCGAAATTGCTTAGCTCATGTCCCAAGATCCGTGATTATTTTTCCTTGATGCTTGTCGCTTGTGGCGTTGTTAAAGAAGACTGAGGCGTGGCTATTTATTTGCTTTCATTAATTCTTCTGCTCTTTTGATTATATCAGGTTGTTTAGCAGAAACTTTAATTGCAAGATGATATAAATCTTTATTGAGTTTTCCGTGCACTAAGGGTTTAAGTAAAATTTGTTGATATTTTTTTTGCTTTAGTTTATCAATATACTACTTTTAAATCGTAAGTTTAAACAGAATTGAAAAATTATATGAAAAAAATTGTTTTAATAATATTGGGATATATTCTATTAATATCTAACTCCTTCGCTTTAGAGGAGAGACCAGAAGAAATTACATTTGGAGCTTCAATTCCTAATTTTAAAACAGTAAATGGATTAGGAACAGCAATTGATCTTGCTGATTTTACTTTTGTATCTCATGGAGGGGATCAAAGTCAAAAAATAGATTCTTTAACACCAGCTATTTCTACTAAATTTTTTAACGAACAAGGTAATGGAGGTTTTGAATTAAATATATTAAATGGTGCTAATAGCTCATCAGTAACTTTAGATGGAACAGTTGGTTCAGCAACTTTCCTAGATGTAATTCCAATAACTGGTGTTGCATCTCCTGGAGCATATCGTTCAAGTGTAGTCGGTACATTGAATGTTAAACAAGAAATAAATATGTTTAACATAGTATCTTTTAAAAAATTAGATTCAATTCCAGAAAATTTTACTTTTTTAGAAAAATTTAATCCTGAAATTGGTTTAATGATAAATAGAACAAGTTATGAAATTTCAGTAGATGACACTTTCGCTTCTTCTAGTTTATATCATTTAGGTGAAACTGTGACTTCAAAATCCTTAGGACCTGTGCTGTCATTGTACCAAGAGAAAAAATTAAATGATATCAATACAAAACTATTCTTAGGTAGTAAATTAGCATTACTTGCCACCACAGAAACTTTAAATGCTGATCAAAATAGAAGTACGTCTAACAATTACAATGTAACTGATAAATATGATCATCTTTCTGGAAGGCTAAAACTTACCGCAGGATTTATTAAAAAAACTGAGCAGGGAAGTAATTTTTATATTATAGGTGCTGTCGATATTGCTAATGACGTTTCTAGCATTGAAAATCCAAGGTGTGTAGCTGGACAAGATTGTAACTCGGCTGAATATGCATCAACAGCAACACCGGCACATTTGAAGAGACAGACTACAGTATCACCATCGTTCATGATAGGATATAAAAAAACTTTTTAATACTAACTTTTTTACTTTAAAATTTTTTTCTAAATTATTGTTAAGTTTTATTTATTGATATAACTAAAAAGTTATAAAATTTTATCTTTAAGCATAATATGTTATTTAAATTTATAGTCCCTATATATAAATTAAAACATATATTATGATATCTTTTAATAATGCTATTATGATGAAAATATCAATTAGAAGAAATTAAGAGTAAAACGATGGGAAAGAATCTGGAAATTACTGAAAAACTTCAAAGATACATAGATATTTATGGTTTAACTCTTCACCCGGTTCAATTAGAAATAATTAATTACAATAATTCGTTGGGCGATATTAAGAGAATGCAAGTAGCAACATCTCAATGTCATTTTCTTCATTTAATTATAAAAACCTCTAACATTAAAAATGTACTTGAAATTGGTACTTTTACTGGGTTAAGTGCACTTTCAATAGCTT
>Ga0222719_10002293_pt1 | contig 17600 bp, 25 predicted proteins | sample C33_34DmetaG_FD_165039 | JGI IMG/M metagenome (GOLD analysis project Ga0222719, IMG submission 165039) | Estuarine water microbial communities from San Francisco Bay, California, United States - C33_34D | ecosystem: Environmental > Aquatic > Marine > Unclassified | place: USA: California... | reverse complement strand
AAAGGTAAAGCTGATATATTAAATCACGATGAGAAACTTATTATTGATTTGAAAACAACAGCTGATATCGACAAGTTTAGATGGTCAGCATCTAAATATAACTACGACAGTCAAGCTTACATATACAAACAGTTGTTTGGTTATGATATGGTGTTTATCGCGATAGATAAAACAACACATCAAATCGGTATATTTGATTGCTCACCTGAGTTTTTACAGCGCGGAGCTGATAAAGTAAAGAAAGCAGTTGAACAATACCAATTATTTTATAGACAAGAAGGTTTTGATCCTTCACAATTTTTTATTAACGAAACCCTTTAAAACCATTATTATGGCTAGAAATAGAAAACCACAGACTAAAGTATGTACAGTAACAGGTATTGAAACAAGTGTAGATAATTTTTACGCTAATCAAAACCACATTAAAGCTGTAGACAATTTACGTCGTAATACTAATGCGACTAAAGATCAGTTGCAGCGCATGTTCAACCAAATCAATAACTACGCATAATGGCAAGTATAATTAAAGCAAGTATCAATTTATCTGAAATACCAAAAGATAAAATTATTGATGGTAAAAAAGGTAAGTATTTACCTATTACGATTACATTAAACGACGAGCCGGATCAGTTTGGAAATCAAGGTCCTATCGTTGTAGCACAAACCAAAGAAGAGCGTGATGCTAAACAAGGTAAAACGTATCTTGGTAACGTGCAAGTTGTATGGACAAACGGTGATAACGTAGGCACAGCACCTAGACAAGATCAACCACAGCAAGCTGCTCCAGTTGGTCAACAAGCTGCAGCACCTGTAGATGACCTACCGTTTTAATGCCTTTATGTGAAATGTGTAATCAGGAAGTATCGCAAGAGGAATATGACTTTTGCGATATATGTCCTGATTGTAGAGACGAAGAAGTATGGTAGATGAAAACGATTATATCAATATCCAAACGGATAATGATGGTAATGTAACACTAATAGAAGATTAATTAAATTAAATGCAGACAACAGAGATCAATGGATATTTGATTGACGAGTTCAATCAGTACAGTCTTAAAGAAGGCAAAGCACAAGGCATATGCCCGCTATGCTCTCACGATAGACAACCCAAGAATCAAAAAGCAGAATGTGCTTCTTATGATTGGGAACGTGGTCTCGGTACTTGTCATAATTGTAATACAACTTTTCAGTTACATACTTATCAGCGTAAAGGTGCTAGTGAAAAGGTCTACGTAAGACCTGACAATATAGTACTCGAACCTGTTAAAGATAAAGTAACTGAATGGTTTGAATCACGAGGTATATCACAAAGGACTCTTGACGACTTAAACGTTAGTCAAGGTCCTGAGTGGATGCCACAGACCGGTAAGACCGAGAATACGATTCAGTTTAATTACATGATGGGCGATCAAGTTATCAATGTTAAATACAGAGATGGTCGCAAAAACTTTAAGCTATACAAAGGTGCTGAAAAAATATTCTACAATATTAACAGCGTCATTGGTTATGAGTATTGTGTAATTACTGAAGGCGAGATGGATGTGCTAGCTTTTCACGAAGCTGGTATTAAAAATGTAGTATCCGTTCCTAACGGAGCTACGCTTGGTAACAACAACCTAGATTATTTAGATAACTGTATAGATTATTTCGAAGATAAAGAAAAAATAATACTAGCGGTCGACTCTGATGATGCTGGTCAGGCGTTACAACAAGAGTTAGTTAGAAGGCTTGGTGCTGAAGTTTGTTTCTTAGCAGACTTCGAAGAGTGTAAAGACGCTAATGAATACTTAGTTAAATATGGAAAACAAAAACTGGCAGAGCGTGTTAGCAGAGCAAGACCTGTACCGTTGGAGAACGTTACAACGTTCAAAGACATTGAAGGCGAAGTTACTGACTTCGTTACTAATGGATTTAAACCTGGATATCAAATTGGTCTTCCAAATTTCGATGATATTTTTTCGACTTATACTGGTCAATTCATTACTGTCACTGGTATACCGAGCTCGGGCAAGTCGGATTTCGTCGACCAAATGGTGGTTGGTTATAACCAAAACTATGGGTGGAAGACGGCGTTTGCTTCACCAGAAAATGCACCGACTTATTTGCACGCGCATAAGTTAATGCGTAAAGTCTGGGGCGACATGCCAACCAAAGCAGATATTGGTACCGACAAATGGAAACAAATAGCTGAACATGTTAATGATAATTTCTTTTTCATTGATATGGAAAAGTATACGTTGGAATCAGTGCTACGTAAAGGTGCTGAGCTAGTTAAACGTAAAGGTATTAAATGCCTTGTTATCGATCCATTTAACAAAGTAAGAGACGTTGATTCTAAGACTGAAGATGTTAATAGATATACTATGGACTATCTTCAGAAGATTGAAATGTTTGCTAAGAAGTATGATGTACTAGTGTTTATTGTAGCACACCCAACTAAGATGTACAAAGACAAAGACGGTAAGATTGAAGAGCCGACTATGTACAATATAAAAGGTGGTGGTGAATGGTACGATGCTAGTTACCACGGTATATTAGTTCACAGGAACTATGAAGAGAAAACCGTGAAAGCAAAGATACTTAAAGTAAAGTTTCAAAACTTAGGTGAGAACGGAGCTGAAGCTCATTTCAAATGGCAACCAGCGTCAGGCAGATTTGCACCGCATATACAGCATGCTATAGGCAATGAAGAAAAAATGCCATGGGAATAAATGGCAGCTGCTTGGAATAAGAAAAACAAAGAGTGGGATATGGGTGACTATCGTGCTTCAGCAGAAGATATCCATGCGAAACAATGGTGTATAAGAAATAAAATATACATAGCGCCATTTGCGAAGCAAGCAGGTAGTTGGTACATAGATATAACAATAAACGGTAAACAAAATAGATCACCCCATGTATACACTAAAGATATAATATGGGAGAACATTTATAAGTTTTATAAATATTATTATGATAAGTACAAAAAGTAATTTTAAAACAGCAAGCGAGGCTTTTGATTATTTCTACATCAAGATTAAAGACAAAGGTGTAGAGTTTGATAATACTAAAGCTTTGTTTAATGTTGGGTTTTATATTCACAACCCTTCTGATAAACAGATAAAAGCAGGATATAGAAAGTGGAATCAGAAATATGCTGCAGCCGAGTGGGCTTGGTATCTATCTGGTAATCCACATATAGGTGAGTTGGGTGAGTTGTATGGTAGCATACCTCAGATATGGGAACGTATGGCTGATGAAAACGGTGAAGTAAATTCAAACTATGGTTACCAATGGATGCGTTATGCGCAACTAGATAATGTAGTTGATATGCTTAGAAAAAACCCTAGTACTAGACAAGCAGCTATAAGTATATATGACGGCAAAGAGATTAACCAATACGAATACGATACGCCGTGTACATACGCAGTTCAGTTTAGTATTGTAGACGGTAAGCTTTGTATGTCTGTCTATATGCGTTCTAATGATCTCTGGTACGGCTTCTGTAATGATCAGTATCAATTTGCATCACTGCAGGAAATGGTTGCAGACAGACTGTCTATTCCAACTGGTTGGTATTACCACCACGCACACAACTTACATTTGTATAACGATAAATTAAAATAGATGTATTATTTATATCACATACCGGGTAAAAAGATCGGCGTAACCCGTGATCTTAATACTCGCGTGACCCTTATACAAGGATATAAGGAGGGAGAGTATGAAGTTCTTGAGCAGTCAGACGATATAGATTATATATCAGACCGCGAAATAGAACTTCAAAAGTCTTATGGCTATAAGACAGACAGGAAATTATATAAAAATTTATTTAATAAAATGAAGATAAACCCAACAGAACAAACCTCAACATTTCCAGTACCAGTTAGCAAGCTAAAAGGTAGATTAATGGACAACATAGGTTTGACTTGGCGAACGTATCATGGCCAGTTCGAGATTAACGAACAAACGATACCATGGATAATGGCAAATGTTAAAACCTCTATGTACAACGAAGGACGTAGCTACATATACAACAAAGCATATTACGAAGCTTTCATAGCTGAACCAGCGATACCACGTAAAACAGAAAGACTATACTCGCACCACGATCAGTTTGAATTAATTAGAGAGTGGGCTAAAGAAAAAGGTATATATGATAGTGGCAGCAGCGGTGTTCAATACCTTAAGCTTATCGAAGAAGCTGGTGAGCTTGCAGAAGCCTTGCTTAAGAAAGACAAAGCAGAGATCAAAGATGCTATCGGTGATATGGTTGTAGTGCTTACAAGCATTGCTAAGTTCGAAGATATGCTTATTGAAGACTGTATTGATTCAGCGTATAATGTTATAGCCAAACGCACTGGTAAAATGGTTAACGGTACATTTGTTAAAGATGCAGATTAAAACTAAAGATGAAGTTGTACGTAGAGTACTAGCTAAGATGGACGAGCGTAGTCTTGTTGGTCAAGAAAAGTACGGAGCTACAATGATGGGTGAGATTAAAAACGAAGTCAAGGACTTAAATAGGTTTTTAATCGATGTGCAAGAAGAACTAATGGACGCGTTGCTTTATATTGAAGCTGCTAGGTATTGCCTGCAAGATGAGATAGAAGAGGCAATGTTAAACCGAATAAACATTATTGCACAAAACGGTAACGACGGTTTACATTATGATCAGGAATAAAACTAGAAAGAAAAAGAAAAAAGGACCTGTGCAGGCGAAGAAGATATCATATGATGGTATCAACTTTGCCTCTGGCCTTGAGCGGTATATGTATATGCAACTTAAAAAGCATAAGATCAAAGCCGCTTACGAAGGCGAGACATATGAAATTTTTTCTGGCTTCAACTTTCCAAACGAAGCTTATGAACGTTGTGCCAACGGTAAGGGCGAGTACAAGAACAGAGGTAGTAAAAAAATACTTAACATTAAATATACACCTGACTTTATAGGAGATGAGTTCATTATTGAAACTAAAGGTAGAGCTAATGAATCATTTCCACTGCGTTGGAAAATGTTTAAGAAGTATTGTACAGAGCATATGCCAAACATAACTTTATATAAACCACAAAATCAAAAAGAATGCGACGAAACAATAAGGTTAATCCTCAACTCGCGAAACAAGTAGCGAGGCAGAAGTATGCTGAACGTCAAGTTGACAAATGGGTTAAGTGGTCTTGGGAATCTAGAGGTAAAATATTATATAGAGAATTAGTTGAACTACAAGATAAACTTAATATAAAAGTATATGGCTAAGTTAACTTTATCAACATACGAAAATAAAACTAAAGTACGACGTAAAGGCGTACACGCAAAGAGCAAGAGTAGTAATAATAAAAACAGTAAAAATTATGTCAAGCGCAACAGAGGGCAAGGACGGTAAACCAACGTGGTCACTGTCATTTGGGTTTTACCCAGGAATATTATTTGGAATGAGAACTTATGAAGAAGAAAAACAAACTGCTTACGTTTTTTACCTTCCTTTTATTGACGTTGCTTTTGAAACTTATAAATAATGGGATTGTTTGATGAGCGCGTAGCGTACAAACCGTTTGAGTACCCTGAGTACTACACAGAAGGCTGGTTGAAACAAGCACAGGCATTTTGGTTACACACTGAAATACCAATGCAAGGTGATGTCAAAGACTGGAAAGAAAAGTTAACACCAGAAGAGAAAAACTTAGTAGGTAATATCCTACTAGGTTTTGCTCAGACAGAGTGTGCAGTATCAGACTACTGGACACAAAAAGTTGTTAGCTGGTTTCCAAAACACGAGATACAACAAATGGCAATGATGTTTGGGTCGCAAGAAACAATACATGCAGTTGCTTATAGTTATTTAAATGAAACGTTAGGGTTAGAAAATTATGAAGCTTTTTTACACGAGCCAGCGACTGCTGAACGCTTTGATAACTTGGTTGCTTATGGCGGGACCAATCCTGTTGGTATTGGCAAGTCTCTTGCTGTGTTTAGCGCTTTTGCTGAAGGGGTTAGTTTATATTCTGCTTTTGCTGTACTCTATAGTTTTCAATTAAGAAATTTACTTAAAGGTATCGGACAGCAAATGAAATGGTCTGTAAGAGACGAGTCACTTCACAGTAAAATGGGTTGCAAGTTATTCCGCGATATGTGTGATGAGAATAACCAGTTGTTAGACTTGTGCCGTAATAATGTAGTAGCTGCAGCTGAAACAATGATTAAGCTTGAGACTAAGTATATAGATAAGATGTTTGAGATGGGTGACATTGAAGGCATTAAAGCAAATGATTTAAAACACTTTATAAAGAAAAGAACAAATGAAAAACTGGTTGAACTGGGTTACGTTGATCTTGGCTCGTACTTCCCGTATGACGAGAACGCAGCAGCTAATCTTGATTGGTTCTATCATCTTACCGGGGGGCTCACTCATACTGATTTTTTCGCAGTTCGGCCGACGGATTATTCAAAGGCTAACGAAGGCGAAGACTTCGAGGACATTTGGTAAACTAATTAGTGAACAAGAACTAGAAAAAGAATTATATGAAAAGTCAAAAACAAAGTAGAGTTGACGGATTAGAAAAACGTATGGCTGCTGTAACAAACGTGTTGCAGCAGTTAATCAACGAAGTAAATAATTTAAAAACAATGACGCTGGGAAATTATTCATTATCGAAACATTTGCCAGGTTATGAAGAAGCAATTGAAAAATTAAAAAAAGAAAATGAGGAAATGCAACAAGTGTCTGAAGGAAAAGCCAAGCTCGAAATTCCTGACCAATAAAAAGCTTACATGTAAAAAGTGTGAGTATAGATTTAAGCAAAGGTTTTTAAGATCACTTGTTCACAACAGAAAGTTAAAGCCTGTTGAAAGAATAGCAAATAGATTAGGGTATATGGGTTCGGCGTTTATGATGACGAGCCCACATCTTTTACCAGATACTATAGGTGTTAAAACTTATATTATGGCTGGTTTGTTTTCTTTGCCACAAGTAATTGTAGCAAAACAATGGAACTTAGTGTTAGTAAATATGAACGTAGCAATAGCCTACACAATTTTATTTTTTAAATAATGTGGAATAATGAATGGAAAAAAGGAGTTGATTACCCAGAGTGGGGAGAAACAGACGTATACAAGAAGACTATATCCGGGGGATATTTACTCTACGACGAGTCGCCCAGAGACGCATACCAGCGAGTATGCAAAACAGTTGCGCGTAGACTTAACAGACCAGAGTTAGCTGAAACATTTTTCAATTACATTTGGAAAGGCTGGTTAAACCTAGCAAGCCCTGTTTTATCTAACACAGGTACAGACAGAGGTTTACCAATTAGTTGTTTTGGTATCGATGTCGCAGATAGCATACACGATATCGGTGCTAAGAATTTAGAGATGATGTTACTCGCTAAGCACGGCGGTGGAGTTGGCATCGGTATAAATCAGATCAGACCCGCTGGCGCTAAAATTACAGGTAATGGAACATCAGATGGAGTCGTACCATTCTGCAAAATATATGATTCAACAATCCTTGCAACAAATCAAGGATCAGTTCGACGAGGAGCTGCAAGTGTTAATATCAACATTGAGCATGATGATTTTGAAGAGTGGCTTGAAATACGAGAGCCGAAGGGAGATGTTAACAGACAATCGCTTAACTTACATCAGTGCGCAGTTGTTGGTGATAAGTTTATGCGACGCCTTGAACAAGGAGATGCGGACGCTAGGTCTCGATGGAGTAAACTTATTAGAAAACGAAAAGCAACTGGAGAACCGTATATACTCTTTAAAGGAAATACTAACAAAGCAAATCCAAAAGCGTACAAAGACAATGCGTTAAAAGTACATATGACAAATATATGTAGTGAGATTACATTACATACAGATGAAAGTCATAGCTTTGTTTGTTGCTTATCAAGTTTAAATATATCTAAATATGAAGAATGGAAAAACACAAACCTTATTTACGACGCTATATGGTTTCTTGACGGAGTGCTCGAGGAGTTTATACAAAAAGCAAAAGGCAAAGTCGGATTTGCGAACTCAGTTAGATCAGCAGAAAAAGGTAGAGCACTTGGCCTCGGAGTATTGGGCTGGCACACGTACCTCCAAAGAAACGGAATACCGTTCGAAGGATTACAAGCGCAGTTCGAAACTAGACGTATATTTTCTCAAATCAAAATTGAAAGTGAAAGGGCTTCTAGAGATTTGGCTGAGCTCTATGGCGAACCTCTTTGGTGCGTTGGCACTGGCATGCGCAACACTCATCTTAGGGCTATTGCTCCTACTGTGTCTAATAGTAAGCTTGCCGGTAACGTTAGTCCTGGTATTGAGCCTTGGGCCGCTAATGTTTTCACTGAACAAAGTGCGAAGGGTACGTTCATTAGGAAAAACAAAGAACTCGAAAAAGTCTTAAGAAAAGCTGGGTTAAATACTAAAGAAACTTGGGATAAGATCATGGCTGATGGCGGTAGTATTCAAGATTTACCATTAGATGATTTTGGATATGTCAACAGGAAGTTAGTAGTATTATCTGAACAAGAAGATTTAGAGGCTACAGGCTTTGATAAAGTCAAAGATGTATTTAAAACCTTCAAGGAAATAAATCAATTAGAGTTAGTTAATCAAGCTGGTATAAGACAACAGTATGTAGATCAGTCAGTTAGCTTAAACCTAGCGTTTCCTTCTGAAGCAACACCTAAATGGATTAACCAAGTTCATTTAGACGCGTGGAAAAAAGGTGTTAAAACCTTATACTATATGCGTACTGAATCAGTACTTAGGGGTGATATTGCTGCAAGTGCAATGGATCCGGACTGTTTGAGTTGTGATGGATAGTGCAATATAAAGCACTTTTATCAATATTTAATATAATTGTAAGGTATATTTTACGTTATAGTGCAACATAATGCACTAAATAAAAAAAAGGGGATCGCTGATGCGGTCCCCTTTCTTGGTTACAGGAACTATTAGGTATGGTACGCCTATTTATTTTTGTTCCTTATTTATTCATTTGCTTATTAACTTTATCTTGTAATGCTTTTCTAGCAGCTTCTAAACTACCGTATTGTTTTATAGCATTAGCATTGTAAGTTTCTCTTTTGTCATAATTATAACTTGGATCTTTATCTATAGTTAAACCAGTAGCTGCGTTGTAGGTTCTGGTTGAAGTATTAGGATCTCTTTCTTTTGGCTTGTCAGTTAATGTTTTAGTAAACCCTTTATTTTCCAAGGGACTGCCATATTTTATTGGCGTACAGTGTTTTGATGTGAATGGTCTATACATTTGTTTTTGTTTTAATTATTAATCTTCGCCACACGGTTTTCCCGTGGCAACGTTTACCCACTTTTCTTTTTCAAACCAATCACGAAGTGTAGCTCCTTTCTTACGAGCACCTTTAACGTTTGATTTACTAGAGCGTTTATAATCTCCTTTAGCAGCGGCTGTACGTTTAGCACGAATAAGTTTTTCTCTTTCTTCCTTACTCATACTTTTGTATTTGTTATATGGCAAGCACACTTTTTTAGTACCTCCACCTTTTACTTTACTCTTTGCCATCTCCTAATTTTTTCATTGCTTTATTCCTAGCACACTTCATTTTCTTAGCATATGTAGGATTTTTCTTACGATTAAAAACTATTTGTTGATTTAAACTACCAACAATAGCCTTCTTATTTCCTTTACGACTTTTAATAAGCCAATCAGATAAAGCATCGCAACTCAACTCTTTAAACTTACCTTCTGCGTCTGCATACTTAGAGTCTTTCCACTCAGGTCTTTTTTCTTTTGCCATTACAGTCTTGCATATTAATAAACCAGTTAGCTAATTGTACGTCTCGCTTAGTAGCTTCATTACGTGACTTTAGCTTTTTAACTTTGCTACAAGTAACATCACCTCCGTATAGTTTATTTATACGAGCTTTTAAAACTCCTCTATACGCTTTAGCCATTACTCGTTTATTTTAACTATTTCTTTTCCAACGTGTTGATGAGCGTGTTTAATTGTTGGTGATAGCAAAGGATGTTCTGCTATACTGCTGTGTGCTGCGTGAACACAGTAAGGGCAGTTGTCTGCATATACCTTTTCTATTTTATCTTTTATAATTTCAGTATCTATAGATATAGAATACACAGTTGATATCAACCAACCCGCTACACCTAACAATAATGTCCCTGCTAATCCTACTAATTTTTTATCCATTACTTTTTCTTTTTACCCATTTTACCAGGTCCACCAGCTTTAGTACAACGCACGCCCCAGCCTGAAGCGTAAGCCGATGGCCACACCTTAAATTTTTTCTTTGCTGCTGTCTTACAAGCAGGACTTATCTTTGTTCTTTTAATTGCCATGTTATATTATTGTATATGTGGTTTTACCTTTTATTCTTTGGGCTTTCAAACAACGTCTTCTGTTTTCATCTACTGATACATAGCTGACATGCACCCAATCTGGATTGTCATCTGTACCAAACTCCCATATTATTTGATCAAAATCTAAATTGTTTTTAATGTAGTTAAACATTTCGGCATTAGTCTTATGACCATATACGTCGTCAATATCAATTGCTCTACCTTGACAATGCTGTGACTTAGAACTACCACCTATTGCTTTGTTTAATTCAGGTGATCTGTAAAATGAGTTTATTTTTATAGAACCACCAACCCATTTGCGTAATGGTTCAAATACATTTTCAGCTACACCAACCATATTAGTTAGCTCGTACTCGCCTGGTATATTATCTATACCTTTTCTTTTAGCAGTATAAGATTCTATACCTTCTCTTAAAGTTATGTGATCACTTATCTTACTCATTTACGCAATTTTCTAGTTCTTTCATTTTTAGTTTTAGATAATCAATATCGTCAACTGCTTTTTCTTGATACTTTTCTAAGTATAATAAACGCATGTTTTGCTCTGCATCATCTGGCAGCGAACCTAACTCACCTCTTGGCCACTTAATTCTAAACTCAGAGTTCATATCAAGCTCAGACTCCATACGCATAAGGCTTATGTGCATCTGTTGTATCTCAGCTATCAATGTAAAGTACACTCCTGCTAGCGACAGTAATCCTGCACAAATAGCAATAATAGTTTTTACATTGACGTTAAACTTAGTGTTTTCACTTAGCTCTGCCATTATTTATTTTTTTTAATCTCTATCCACTTGGTTATAGTGTAACCTATAGTGACTAATAGTAACACTATCTTTAATGTGTCTTCTATTTGAGTAAACGTAGTAACCCCTATAGCGCTGCCGTTTATTAAGTATAGTTTTAATTGCTGCAAATCCATTGTTTTGTTTATAAATTATTCATTACTTGGTTTACTCTTGTTTTACTTTAAAGCTTTTTCTTTTTTAATTTAGTTTTACTTTTAAATTTAGATTTTCTAGGTTGAGGTTTGTTGGTTGGTTTCTCTTCATCAATACCAATCTCCCAGTCTTGCCAACCACCTAGCAGAGCTAGTCTCTCCCAAGTTTCTAAATCACTATCAGTTGCGTTAGCAACATTATTACCTTTTTTAACTACTCTATCAAGCGGTACGTTTGTTGTAGCCGCTATAACATTTGCAGCTGCCAAGTAAGCTGGGTTATCTAAACTCCAACCCTTCTCTTGCATTTCTTTTTTATCCCACTGATACGATCTAGCTGCTTGATTTATTTTAGAAAGCTTAGATGAAACAGGTGGAGCTATCTTAAGTAAGTCAGCACCAACTTTTTCAAACTTAGGTCTATCTTTTTCAGACTCTTCAACTATCCTTATGATAGCATTTTTAGTTACAGATACTACACCACCCGCAAGACCAGTACCTCTAAGTAGCGAGTCCATCATACCGTTAGCTACATCAAGATATTTTTCTTTCTTTTCTTCATCTTCAGGTTCTTCATCGTCAAATGCGAAAGCAAACATAGCTTGTTGTAACGCGTTGAACAATAAGTTTTGTACTGTAGAATAATATAATATTTTACTTATATTTGTTTTAGCATCTCCTCTGCCATTCTTAAGATCTCTAACAGCTTTATCTATAAGTCTAGCATACTGAGCTGGTGTGTTTTGGAAAGCTAATATAAGACGTCCTAAACCACCGGCTTGCTGCATAGATATTCTATCAGGCCTTGCTGACTGCTGAGACTCTTCAGCGTTTTCTCTAAAGTCTGTAAATGCTTTTTCTTCAGCTTCAGCTTTTGACATACCTTGTTTTTGATATGTTTTAACTCTATTACGATAGAACGTAGCGCCACCAGATGCAATAGCAAAGCTATCTGCTATCTGTGTAGGTGCGAAACCAAGTTGTAGTAATTTACCAATAACAGCTTTAGGTCCACCTTTCTTAGCCATGTCAGCAATGTCAGCTTCATTTACATTCATACGTAAGCCTGATCTTCTAGCCTTAAGGAAGTCAGAGTTTATTAGCGTCATAAAGTCAGACCAATATTGTTTTTGATTTGCAAAAGCTTTAGCAGCAGCAAGCGGATTGTTGTCTGTAAAGTTTATAAAGTTTATAGAAGATAACGTCTGTAGTAAAGCTGATCTAGTGTTAAAGAACATTATAGTACCAACACTACCTTGTAACCAGTCTGTAAACCTAGCTGTTAAAGTATCATCTGAAAAGTTTCTGTTACGACCACTTTCCATACGACCAAGCATATTTTCTAAAGCTTTACGATACTTCTTACCGTACGCAGCTTCAAGCTTATTCATATTTTTTTCAGAGAATATAATATCTTTATTTTCTTTCCACTGCTCTAGGTATTTAGCTCGCTTAACAGTGTTAATACCTTCGAGCAGGTCAGTTGTAATACTACCAGCTGGCCAACCTTCTTTTGGTTTAGCATACTCGTCGCCTTTTTGTATAGCAATAAGTTGATCAGCAAAGACTTTAAGCTCAGCATTATTTTCAACAAAGTCAGTTAGTTCTTTTAAATCTGATTGACTAACACCTGGTATGCTGGTGCCTTGCTGGTTCCATATATAAACACGTACAGCTTGCTCGCGAGTAAACGGTTCGCCTGGTATTTTCTTACGTAAGTTTTTAGGTACTAAACCTAATTGCTTTTTAAGAGCCCTGTAGTCTGCCATAACATTTAGTCTAGCATTATCAATGTCAGTCATTGCTCTAGAGTATGGATCAAATAGATGTGTTTTATACCATGCCATTTGTGCGTCACCTACTTTTCCTTTACCAAGAGTTTCATACAATAAACCTACAAAATCTTGAGCTGAGTAAGGTATACCTCTAATAGCTATACCTCTACTAGCGCCTGCTACTTCTGCTTTAACTCGTTTGTATTCTTTTTCAGACGCTATACCAGTTGATTGTTCTAGTATATCGTTGAAGTCTTTATCAAGACCAGCAGCCTTGCTAAACTTAACTTTAGCTTGTTGCGTTTTAGATTTAACATCAAATACCTCTAACGCGTCTTGTACTGCTTTAACATTTTTGTACGCATCATCTACAAAGAAAAAGTCATTGTAACCTTCAGCAGCTTTAGCCGTCATCCAACGCGCTTTAGCTTCTGCTTTACCATCACCAAGTCCTACAATATTTTTAATAGGTAGGTTAACACCAAGTGCGTCCATAAATTCTTTAATAGGACCAGCAGCGTTAGCAGGTCGAGCTGTAAGTATGAATACATCTTCAGCGCCTCGCTTAGCTATAATGTTTTCTATAGCTTTAAATACAGGACCTCTTTTACCATCAATAACTTTGCTAAACTCTGAGAAGTCAAACTCAGCTCCTTCAGCTTCAAGCTCTCCAGCCCTTTCAGCGAACTGCGTAGCGTTTAATTTACCAGTTGTACCATCAGGCATTTCATATAGTACTTGACTATTTGATCTAGCTAATGTATCATCAAAATCAAATACACGTATCTTTTTAACAGGTGTTTTAGGGTTTCTAGCATTAGCCATGGCTGCATCAGCATTACTTAAGTTATCAAGTACTTCTTGATTAGGTACTTCTTTACTAAACTTAATAATGTTGTTTTCGTTATTGTTACTAATACTAGCGTTAGGTATAGACTTTAATTTAGCAAATTCATTTAATCTATCTTGCCCTGTTTTAGCTGTTATATCTCCACTTAATACTTCTTTTAGTATTTTATTCTGTTCAAATACAGTATCTACATTTATATCACTAGATTTTAAAGCAACACCTAGTTCTTCAGCTACGGTTTTACCAGTCTGTTCATTTACTAAACTATTCATGTCTATACCAGAGTCAATTAATCTTATGATCGGATTGTCCAATATAGTAGTTCCTTCTGGTAAAGTTTTATCTAAATTAGCTTCATCAATTTTTTGATCATCAGCTTTAGATAATTGTGTTTGATAATAATTATTTTTTATAGCAGGTATAATATCGCTCATGCTATTTGTTGCTATACCGTATATTAATGTAGCTCCAATTACTGATGCTGGAGGATTATGTTCTTCTCTAAACTTTTCACCTTTGCTTTGGTTAGGTGTAGTTCCATATTTAAATACTTTAGATTTATATTTAAATGGAGCTGCTATTTTTATAATACCACTTGTAGCTTGATAACCAGACGCCACAAACAAAGCTGCTATTTCTAATGGCATTTGTTTTTTAGCAACAGCGTCAGCTAATTTATTACCAAAAAATTCTAAAGCTTTTAAATTATCTTCACCCTGCTGTTGTCCTTCTTTAGTAAAAGCTTTTTTAATATTAACTCTCTTAGGAGGTTTTATATCGTAATCAACATCGTTTTGTTTTGCTAAATTTAAAGCTCTTTGATATGCTGGATCTTTACCACCATAGTACAAACCTCCTCTAGCTGGCAAGTCTACCCTTACACCATTAACTTTACGTCTAGCAAAATTACCAAACTTAGAACCTTCAAACATCCAACTAGGAATTTTAGCAGCTACTATAGCTTCTTCCATCTGCTTTTGTTTCTCAACTCTATTGTTATCGTTAACAGTGATTTTAGATATGTTTAGTATTTTAGCTACTGCATTGATATCTCTAGCTTGTGTAACGTTTAATAAACCTTGTTTACTAAACATAAGTCTAGATCTACCAGCTCTAGTATCTGCTCTCTGCTGTTTAGTAGCACTCTCTGGCAATGATTTGTCTGCGACAGATAAAGCAACTTGACCGCCACGCATACGTGCCCAGGCAGCAAGTTTTGTAGCATAGTTTCTTCTTTCGTTTTTACTAAGCTCGTTTAAATCAATATCAATACCAGCCCACTCTCTAGCTTTTGATACAGCTTGAGGGCTTATCTTGCCTTGTGCATTAGGTCTAAACTCTGGTTTTAATCTATATACTTTAGTCTGAGTAGTCTTACCTTTACTTCTACCAGACTTATTAGTAATAGCCATTGCTCTAACAGCTCTATCTGTACTTTCAGAAGCTGGATCTGTGTAAGGTTCGTAAAAGAAATCTAATACTGTTTGACCTATTTTCATGGATCGACCTCTAACTTCTGGACTTACTGGTACTCTTTCACCTTGCTCTGTAATAGTCGACTCCATTGTCGTAACGTTAAACTCAGGCATAGTCTTTATAGATCTTTCAGTTTCTTGAGCGTTAGAAAAGTCTTGCTGTATTCTACCAAGCTCTGAAGTTTCAGGTTTGTTCTTAGAATAAGTTAAGTTATCTACTTTTTCTATTTTACCTTCAGGAATGTTATATATTTCCGATGCGAATTTAGAGCGGTTGTTATTTAATATATTTACAGATGAATCACCTTCAGTTATTTTTATTTCTTTTTCTAATGTTGGTAATACTCTTTTAACTCTAGGACTTTGCCTTACGTCAATAAGCTTAGATCTACCTGATTCTTCAGCTTGAGATCTTTCTTCTATTTCAAAAGCTTGTTCAGCTGTTTCGTCTGCAAATTGAGTTTGCTCTACAGCTTGTGTTATAGTAGATTGACCTGTTCGTCTAGTATAATCTTCTACAATTTTAGGACCAACTCGTCTACCTAGTATATTACCTACGTAAGTACTAAGTTGCATTGGCTTTCCAGTCACTCTATTTGTTGGTGTATAATTTTTCATTACACTTTCAAATTGATTATTTATATCGCTTATTACGTTTTCATCAACTTGAAGTGGAACACCTCTTTGTTTAGCCCATCTTTGTAGCGCGTCTATACCTAGTCTTTGGTATTGATCTTGTAGACTAGAAATGTCCTGCTCAGACATAGACTCTTTATTGTTTTTATATTGAACAGCTAAATCGTTAACAGCTTTAGATGCTTTTATTGTAGAATCATCTTCTTCTATATCTCCTACTTGCAATTCTACTTGAGAAGCTTTAGTAGCGAAGTTAGATATAAATTCATATAAATCATTTGAAGTAGTAAAAGGATCTATAATGCTTTTAAACTTACCTCCAGTAAGTGTACTAAATGCCGTATTTAAAAAAGACTTAGTGCCGTACATGTTTGGCATGTCTGATTTTTTAATCTTACCAAGCAATACAGACTCAGTAAACACGGCCATAACTTCTTCTAATCTAGTTTCTTCAGTTAAACTAGGATCATCTTTATATTGTTTAAGTCTATTTTTTATACTATTAGCCGTAGCTTCTGTTATAGAACCAAGCTCAACTTTCTGGTCTACAATATCTTCAAGACCTAGCACTGCTATTTTTAATTTTTCTGAAAGATTTTTTCCAGTAAATATTTTTTGTTTCTTAGCTTCAAGATGAAACAGTTCGTGTAGCGGAGATATAGCCGCTGTCATTGCTATGTCAGAACTACCAAATAAAATTTGATCTCTTATAGCAGATTCATTTTGTATTATTCTACCACCAATAACAGCTGCGTTAGAATTTCTAAGTCCTTCAGCTTCTTCTTCTGAAAGATTATTGTCTTCTATAAAAGCATCAACAGCTTCAGAATCAGCCAATGAAACAACTTTACCGTCGTTTTGTATGCTAGCTAAATCTCTGGAAGCTTGATACAATTGTGATCTAGCTTCTACAACACTTGGTGGAAATACTTTTACTTCATCTCTTAAGTATTCAAAAGACTTGTATTTTTGTGTTTTAAGAAGTTCACCTTGCTGCTTTTGTAGTTGCATAACTTTTTCTTCCGCAGCTTTGTAAGCTTCGTTAAAACCTTCAACACCGTAATCAGGATTTTGTGCTAGTTCAAATAAATCAGCCTCAGCTTGCGCTAATTGACCTCCAAGATCTATTAGTTGCTTTTTTTGAGAGTCTGACATACCTGTCCACTTTTGTATACTTAAAAAATCATCAATGCGAAGTTCATTTTGAATTTCGTATATTCTATTTCTTTTAGCTCGTATTTCTGCTGGTTTTAAAGTACCAGGATTATCTCTATTGTTTTGTATTTCTCCTTCTAAAGCAAACAACTCTTCTACTTTAGCCTTAGTTTTTTTCTTATCTTGACTAGATGTTAATTGATTTTTTATACCATTGTATACGTTTTTAAAGTTGCTTGGACCTCGCATAGCTACAATACTAAACGCAGAGTTTTCAGCTAACTCTAAATTCATACCATCAAATACACTTTTGTTCTCACCTAAAAATATATTGTCTAATAAATTATTACCACCTTCTACTAAAAACTCTTCACCAACTTCACCTGGTATGTTTATAAGATTATTTAAAGATTGTCTATATTGCTTTTGAAAGTTAGTTAGT
>Ga0222719_10002291_pt1 | contig 17612 bp, 12 predicted proteins | sample C33_34DmetaG_FD_165039 | JGI IMG/M metagenome (GOLD analysis project Ga0222719, IMG submission 165039) | Estuarine water microbial communities from San Francisco Bay, California, United States - C33_34D | ecosystem: Environmental > Aquatic > Marine > Unclassified | place: USA: California... | reverse complement strand
AAGCTTGAATTTCTGTTGAACCTTTATTTCTTTCAACAACTTCCTTAGCTTTGAGCGCAAATTGCTCGGCTATTTTTAAATCACTAATAAAAAACTCCATCGCATCTAACAATTCATCCTCACCGGTCACTCTAATACAAGCATCCTCACTAAGAAATTGCTGAACAATATCCTCAAAATTAAATGTATGAGGGCCTATGATAATTGGAGACCCTAGAGCAGCAGGTTCAATTAAATTGTGCCCTCCTCTGGGTACCAAGCTGCCCCCAACAAAAGACATGGATGAGGCCGCATAAAAGCTTGGTAATAAACCTGTGCTATCGATAATGCAAACATCATAGTCTTCTGAGTTTAATTTTGAGAATAATTGTGTTCTAAATCCCTTTACGGTTGCCTGCTTTACTATATCAGCAGCTCGCTCTGTATGCCTTGGGCAAAGAAATAGCTTGAAATCGCTTTTAGATTCAAGTCTATTGAATGCATTGAGCAATAATTCTTCTTCTCCTGGATGAGTGCTAGCTCCCAAGATAAAAGAAGTAATTTCAACTGGCTTAGTATTTGAGCTAAAAATATCAAACTTAACTGAGCCTACAACATCAATACAATCTTCATTAATGCCAAGTTTTAAAAAGCGCTCCTTGTGTTTACTTGTTTGCACAAAAGAAAAAGCGATCTTTTGTAAGATATCTTTTAAAAAAAATGATGACATTGCATATGCACGATAAGACTTGTGGCTCAGTCTTCCATTAACTAAATAAAGAGGGATATTTTTTGTAGATGCTTGTGAAATCATTGATGGCCATATTTCTGTTTCAAATATTAAAATGGCATCAGGCTTATAAAAATTTAGAAACCTATTTACAAATAAAACAAAGTCCCAAGGAGCATAATTTATTATTATGTCTCTAGAAAAGAGTTCTTTGGCCCTTCTCAAACCAGTGGGGGTTGAAGTTGTTATCACAATATCAAAGTGTTTGGATAGTTTATTAATTAGCCCTTGAGATCCTATAACCTCTCCTAGACTTACTGCATGAAACCAAATGATTTTTTTATTCGTTTGTTTAAGCTCACAGAAATTATATCCAAACCTGTTAAGAAAATGCTTGATGTAATCTGGATCAGCGAAACTCTTAAAAAAGATCCGTAATACAAATACAGGTACAAGTATTAAAATTAAAAAATTATAAATTGCCAACTTCATATCAAAGCTATATTTAAATTAATGTAATAATACATTCTTTAATTTTTATGTACTCATAATATTGATTAAGCTAATGATGACATTATGGCAAGGTCTTTGCCATCTCCCAACTGGATGGCATCCAGCAATAGGAAAATTGTTTGGCAAGCTCCTACTAATTTTTGCTATCGACAGGAAAAAAATTGCGCAAAAAAATATTGATGTATGTTTCCCAAATTTATCAAAAACAGAAAAACAAACACTTTTAGGAGATAATTTTATATACCTTGGAAGATCCTTGATTGAAACTGGAGTAGCTTGGTTTTGGTCAGACCAAAAAATTCAAAGCAAGATTAATTATGAAGTTATTGGCTTGGACCTTTTGCTTCCCAATGACTCTAACAAGGGTAATTTGATCATTTTTAAACACTCTCAACATTTAGAGTTAGATGCTCGTCTTTTGGCTATGAATGCGCCAATATATGCTGTAAGCAGATCTCATAATTCTGCTTCAATGAATAAAATTCAAGATAAGGGGCGACTTTCTAGCATGAAAGATACAGCTGATAAAAATAATCCAAGAAAATTTATAAAATGGCTAAAAAGTGGAAAGAATGTTTTGTATGCAATCGATCAGGATTATGGATGGGATCATTCTGTTAAATTAAAATTTTTTCAACAAGAAACTGCTACGATAACATCGCCCAAGAAGATTATTGATGCCACTAATTCAAATTTATTATTTATGAATTCATATTATATGAATAATAAGTTACTACTTAAAATAGAATCAATTGATCATTTAGAAATAGATTCAACAGCACTGGCTCAAAAAATTAATAACATTATGGAAGAAAAAATTCTTCAACATCCAGCTGAATATCTTTGGATCCATAGACGATTTAAATCAACGCTAGGAAAAAACTTTTATAAATAATATGGACTTTGATCAATTAAATAGCCTAAAAGGCTTCATGCCCAGTCACGAGGGATTAGCATTAACTAAATGGGCAGAAGAATTTTCTAATTATGGACCAGCGCTTGAAATAGGTACGTTTGGAGGCAAGTCTGCACTATATTTGGCAGCTGGAAGCTCAATCCATAATCAGTTGGTTTATACAGTGGATCATCATGCTGGCTCAGAAGAACATCAACTAGGTGAAGAATATTTTGATGCAGAAATTTTTGATAAAAAATTGGGCCGAGTTAATACTGTGCCCTTAATGCAAGCAAACCTTCAGCAATTTGAAGAAAGCAAATGGGTGATACCCATTCTTGCTAACGCAAATTCTATCGCGCCTTCATGGGGAACAGAGTTAGGGCTCTTGTTTATTGACGGTAGTCACACTGAAGTATCAGCAATGAACGATTACGATAATTGGAGCTCTAAACTTAACTCTAATGGAGCATTAGTAATCCATGATATTTATGAGAAACCAGAAGATGGCGGACAAGCTCCATATCTAGTTTATCAAAAAGCTCTAAAAGAAGGTTTTCAGCAATATGAAAGAGTTGATACGATTATTTGTCTTACTAAGACTTAAATTGCTGTTTTAGAAATAAATCAGCACCAGAAGTCAGTTGGTTATTCGCATCAGCAGCTAGGATGCATGCTGCAGAGGTCCAAGTGGGCGTTTCGTCAGGCCAGTAAATTTTTTCACTAAATTGCCAACCCATATAAGGTATATCCTTACCATCAACTATAGCAATAGCATTCTGGAGAAGCTCTAATGCTATTTTATCTTCTCCAATTTTTTTATACGCAATAGAGCACTCGCTAGTCTCAGCAACAGTTACCCAGGGCTCATCTGATACACATTTGATGCCTAGGCCTTGAATCCAAAAAGAATCTTGAATCTTTTTTATTAAGGAAGCAATTCTTTCTTTGGAATTTATTCCACCTAGGATTGGGTAATACCAATCCATTGAAAACCTACTGCGGTCTTTTTGTAAGTCAAAAATTCCAGATGGATGTTCAAGCGATGTTATTAATTTTGAATGTGCAATTTTCCATTCTGACTCATAATTTTGATGGCCTAAAACTTGACAAATGGCAATTGCACACTCAAAACTTTTTGCTATGGAACTACATCCAGTAAGAAGATAATCCTCATCAATTTTTTCGAACTCATCTATATTCCATGCAATGGCTCCATTGCTATGCTGCAGAGAAATAGAAAATAAAATACCTTTTTTAACTGGCTCCCAAAAGTCTTCCAAAAAATCATTATCATTATTAAGCAAATAATAATGCCATACAGCAACAGCAATATATGATGCGTAATTAGTTTGTTTGTTGAGTTCTAGTGGTTCTTCATCTTGATATAAGTTATACCAGCTACCATCTTCATTTTGATTGGCAGACATCCAATGCAGGCCTTTAAGAGCCTGAATGTTATAACCTAAAGTAGTTAGGCCCATAACGGCCTCAAGATGATCCCAAGGATCATGTGAGCCATCTTGATTAGAGGGAATAGCTCCAGAAATAAATTGGGCCTTATCTAAAAATCTACCTAAATGGTTTAACCCATCAAGAGAATTAGGATTGATGCGAGAGATATTTGGAAACTTATTCATTTTTTTCAAAATAAAATGCAATGCTTTTCCCAAAAATAGGATTAAGAATTTTTTCGCAATTATTTAACCATGTCGGACTTTGAAGAATTTGATATTCAAGAAATTTTTTATAAACCTTCACTAGATAATTTGTATCTTGATTTTTCCAAAAAAGACAACGCAGCCACCAATAGGCGCTATGCAAGCCATGAAATCTTTCTGAATGATCATAAGTGAATCCATGATCTTCAATCTCATTAATTACTTGACGTTTCTTAAAGATTCTTACATGGCCACCAGGCATATTTTGATAGCCAGTTGAGAGGATCCAGCAAATTTTTTCAGGCCAAAATGAAGGAACGCTTGGTAAAAATTTGCCTTTAGGTTTCAACACTCTATAAACCTCTTTAATGGCGGCATTATAATCATTCAAATGTTCTAGAACCTCTGAACAAATAACTAGATCAAAGCTATTATTTTCAAATGGAAGATTGTAAACAGAGCCTTGCATAAAAACTGTTGAGGCCGTATCTAGTTCCTTAAAAAAATCTAAGCCTTCTTTGCTTTTACTTAGAGAGGGAATATCTTGATCTATTCCAATGCAATAAACATCGGTGTATGCATTCAAAGAACCAAAAATATGACGACCTTCTCCGCAGCCTACATCTAAGATTCTTGCATTAGGCGGGAGATGAATTTGATTTAAATTAAAAGTTAGCATTTGAAATCATGAATTATCCTATAAATCAAACTTTCGTAAGACTTTGAAATTTTATCCCAATCGAAGTTATCTATTATATGCTTTCTACCCTCGTCTGCTCTATTCTGATATTTAGATGGATTTGATAAAATATTTCGTATTGATCTCTCAATGCTCTTTGAATCACTCGCAGGAATTAGCTCTGCAAAAGTACTAGTAATTTCAGGAATAGATGCAACATTTGTAGCTATTAGAGGGATGCCACTTGCCATTGCCTCTCCAACAGGAAAACCAAACCCCTCATATAATGAGCTGACAATTGCAATATTGCTATTTGCATATTCAATTGCAATCTCTTCTTTTGTTAAATTAGTTTTATAAACAACGTTAGCTTCGATTTTTAGTTTCTGTATCAAACGCTCTGTGTGACCACCCGCTCTTGCAGCTCCAATAATAACTAATCTTATATATGGAAAATCTTTTTTTAACTCAGCCAATGCGCTTAAGGAGAAGTCTAAGCCTTTTAAAGGAACATCTGCACTTGCAGTGGTGATGATCTGTCCAGGATATCTAGAGATATTTTTTTTAGGAGAAAATTTTTGAAAATCAATCCCATTAGGTATAACTGAAATATTGTTGCTAGAAACATTAAAATCTTTTGCGATATCTTTTTTTGAGTTAAATGATGGAGTTGAAATAGCTCTAAGTTTTGGGGCAACTTTTTTTTGCATTTTTAAAAAAGAGAACCATCGCCATTTTGAAATTTTTTGAATTATCCCCTTCGAAAATTCAAGATCATATTTGTAATCTTTTGTGATGGGATGGTGGATAATTTCGAGAACAGGAAGTCTCTTCTGGATTTCAAGAATACCAAAACTAATAGATTGATTATCTATCAATACATCGTATGAAGAGTTGCTAAGTAACTTATTCAGCCTATCTCCAAATGTTTTAATTTCAGGGAATCCCCCTAATAAAGTGGAAAAAAATTCATACCAATCCTCTAGAGATTTATTTTTTTTGTTTCTAAAAAGAGAAAGTCTCTCTTTAAATACAAAAGTGCTGAATAAATCTAATCCAGGAGATTTAATTAAGTTAATATCTGGCTCTAAATTAGGATATGGAGGACCGGATATAATATCTACATTATGGCCAAGTGCTTGTAATGCCTTTGATAGCTCATAAATGAATATACCTTGGCCACCCCCAAATGGAGCACTGCGATAGCTTGAGATAGCAATATTTAATTTATGATTCAATTTAAATTTATGTTTAGATTGCAGTAAGCCAGTCCGAGTAGGCAGTATCTTGGCCGCAAACTATTTCAGAATATTTATTTTGTAAAATTTCTGTTATAGGACCAATTATGCCTGAGCCAATTGTAGTACCGTCAACACTTGTAATTGGAGTAATCTCAACAGCGGTCCCGGAATAAAAAGCTTCATCAGCTTCTAATAGTTCGTCAAAAGCAAGGTTTCTTTCTTCAACTGAATAATTAAGATTTTTAGCTACAGATATTACGCTTTGTCGAGTAATCCCATTTAAACAATAATCTGTTGAAGGGGTAATTAATACAGAGTTTTTGACGATAAAAAGATTTTCTCCGCTACCCTCTGAAATATACCCATTTTTATCCAAAAGTATTGCTTCTTCCGCGCCCTTAGAAATAGCATCATTAACCGCCATAATTGAATTAACATATGTACCGATAATTTTATTGTTTGAATACAAAGGGTTGTCATACTGTTGGTATGGAGATTTGATAACTGATATACCATTTTTTTTGGCTCCCGGGTCCATGTATGACGGCCATTCCCAGCACGCAATAGCAACATTCACAGAAAGTGTATCTTGAGACCTTAGCCCCATAGACTCACTACCAAGAAAAACAATTGGTCTAATGTAACCCTCTCTGAGGTTGTTCTTAGACATTGTATCTATTTGAGCTTGACACAATTCATCTACAGAAAACGGTATGGTGATATTAATTTTTGATGCTGCAGAAAATAATCTTTCAGTGTGATCAATTAACCTAAATATAGCCCCTCCATCATTCGTTTCATAGGCTCTCACGCCCTCAAAAACCCCCATTCCGTAATGCAAAGTATTCGATAAGAGATGGATATTTGTATCATTAAATGGCTGAAAACTGCCGTTCAGCCAAATAAATTTTGAGTCTGTATTAAGAAACATGTTGTCTATGGTTTTAAGTCTCAGCTATTATGACAAAACAACCCATATAATGAAATTAAAATTACTATGATCGATGAATCCATTTTCAGGGAATATGATATTCGAGGGATAGTGCCTGAGCAAATCAATGAATTTTCTATAAAAGTTATAGCATCTGCAATAGCGAGAAAATGCTTTGATGAAAGAGTGAATGATTTAGCTCTAGGCAGAGATGGACGACTATCTGGTGAGAAGATATTGACATTGCTTTCAAAAGAATTGCAGTCCCATGGAATCAATATTGTGAATGTAGGTATAGTAACAAGCCCTCTTCTTTATTTTGCTGCAAAAAAGCTGAACTCCAAATCAGGCGTTATGATAACCGGAAGTCATAATCCTAAAAATTATAATGGCTTTAAAATTGTAATAAATGATATGCCGGTTTCTGGCATTGAGATGCTTAATTTAGTTTCAAATAAACCAAATTCTAAAAATACTGGATCTGAAATTATTAAAAAAGATCTAATGAATGATTATATTGAAGAGGTCATCTCTCAAGCATCTAAAAACACAAAAAAAATCAAGGTTGTTGTTGATTGTGGAAATGGTTCAGCTGGTGAAATTGCACCTAAATTAATGCGAGCATTGGGGCATGAAGTAGTGGAATTATTTTGTAAAGTTGATGGTAATTTTCCCAATCATCATCCCGACCCTGGCAAGGTAGAAAATCTTCAAGACCTTGTAGAAATTGTAAAAGTTGAGGAAGCAGATCTTGGCATTGCATTTGATGGAGATGGCGACAGACTAGGAGTAGTAAGCAATCGAGGTGAAATTATCTATCCAGATCAACTGATGATGATATTCAGCAGAGCAGTTTTGCAAAATAGCAAAGGCAAAGAAATAGTTTTTGATGTGAAGTGCACGAATTTACTCGCCGAAATTATTAAAGAAGCTGGCGGCATACCAATCATGTCTCCGACAGGACATTTTCACATTAAAAATACCATCAAAAAAACTAACGCTCCACTTGCTGGAGAAATGAGTGGACATATCTTTTTTAATGATCAATGGTATGGTTTCGATGATGGACATTATTCGGCTTTTAGGCTTATAGAAGTGCTAAAAAATTCTAAATCCTCTCTATCAACAATTTTTGATCAATTACCAAAAGCCTATTCAACACCTGAAATAAATATCAATGTAAGTGAAAATAAAAAATTTAAAATAGTTGAGGATTTTATTTCGCAATCTGACTTTGGGAAAGGTGAAAAAATTACAATAGATGGTCTCAGAGTAAATTTCAGTGATGGATGGGGTTTACTTCGAGCTTCAAATACAACCCCAAAGCTTGTGTTGAGGTTTGAGGCCAATTCTCCAGAGAGGCTAAATGAAATACAAAATATATTTCTCAATCAACTAAAAAAAATTGATGAAACAATTAACATTGAGCTAAGCTAAACCTATGTCAAAAGACAGAAAACAAATTATTCTTCAAAGCTTAGCAAGGCTTTTAGAGGAGCGAGATGCTACGAAGGTTACAACAGCCGTTCTTGCAGCTGAAAGTGGCGTAACTGAAGCTGCCCTCTATAGACATTTTCCTAGCAAGAGATCAATTTTTTTAGAGCTATTCACATTCTGTGATCAGACAATCTTCCAAAAAGTTGGAGAAATAAAAAAAGATTCTGACATTGAGGCTGAAGAAAAAGTAAGATTAATATTCTTTTTTTATGCAATATTTTTAGAAAAAAATAAAGGTTTTGCTCGAATCTTATCTCGTGAGGCATTGGGACCTAGTGAGCAGAATGTCATAGACTCAGTAAATCAGTTCTATGAAAGATTAGAGCTTTCAATCAAACAATTACTATCCTCAAAAAAAGATTCGCTGAAGCTAACTGCAGGCCAAAGCGCCCATCTAATTACCACAATAATGGAAGGCATGATTTCTAGATTTATTAGAAATAAGTTTAAGGAAATACCAAGTGGCTATATTGAAAATTATTGGTCGCTAGTTTCTAGTGGTATTTTTAAAAGCTAGGTCTATTCATCTAAAAAAAGTTCGAAGTAAGAGTTTTTACTACTTTCATCAACTCGCCTACCTGTTTCACGGTCAACTCTCACATAAGATAAACCACTTGGAATTTTCCAGTCTTCTTCCGGCAGACTAACAAGTGCTGTTTTCATAAAATCAACCCAAGCAGGCAAAGCTATACTGGAGCCAAATTCATTATCTCCCAATGAAGAAAAATCATCAGTTCCAACCCATACAGTCGTTACTAAATCATTATGAAAACCAGAAAACCAAGTGCTTATTGCATCATTTGTAGTGCCCGTTTTTCCTGCGATATCACTTCTATTTAAAACTTGAGTTTTTCTTCCGTTACTACCTCTTGCAAGAGCCTCTCGTAATATATCTTTTGTAATAAAAGTTACCCTGGGATCAATCGGCGCTAAAGATTGATTATGGATAGGTGGTAATAAATAGAAAGGTTTAATTGCCTCTTCTAACTGGGTTTGAAACCATGGAAAAGCATCAATATTTTTTGTCTTATTTTTTACTTGAGGATTCTGAAAAATAGTTTTTCCATTTCTATCCACCACCCTTTCAATAAAAAATAAATCTTTAGGGTCATCAGAATTAACCATGATACTGTATGCGCGCACCATCTCAGCCGGAGAAAAGCTTGATGATCCGAGTGCCAATGAAAGATCTGGAGCCAGTCTTGACTTAGAAAAACCAAACCTTGATAAAAAATTTTGAGTAAATGGAATTCCAATTTCTCTTAATAACTTAATAGAAACTAAGTTGACAGACTGAACTAGAGCTTCTCTGAGCCTAATAGGTCCATAAAATTTACCAGTATAATTTTCTGGCCTCCAACTACTTTCCAAATTTGAGTCTTCAAAAATAATAGGGGCATCATTTATTTTATCAGATGCCTTGTAACCATTTGCAAATGCAGAGGCATAAATAAATGGCTTGAAGCTTGAACCAGCTTGAGGGTAAGATTGCTTCACCCTATCAAAATTACTTTTTGAGAAATTCAATCCACCAATATAGGTCTTTACCGCCCCATTAGAAGGATTGACAGAAATAAATGCTACCTCAGCATCAGGAACTTGATCAAGATAATAGTCTCCATTTATCTTAGATAGATATATCAGGTCTCCTAAACGAAGAATGTCATAAAAGTTTTCAGGTCGCGGGCCTAATTTATTGACAGTGATTCTTGGTCTAGCCCACTCATAAGAATTATCCCAAAATAAACTCTCTAATTGAAATGAATCATTAAGATATATAATTCTTTCAGGCTTCACATCCATCACGATTCCAGCTGAGTGCCTATCTGAATTTACAAACTCTTTAAAAAAATCTCTTATCAATGATATGTTAAGCTGTGTCATGCCCAGCTCATCAGATTTAATTGCATCTTTGTATAGAATATCTAAGTTTCCATCTTGCAATTCTTGAAATATAGATTTGGGTATTTTTGATAAAAGGTTCACGGGTTCCCTCCAACCATGACGCTTATCATATGCATATAAATTTTTTGCAACACTTTCAAGAGCTGCCTGCTGAAGCGAAGAATCTATTGTAGTTATAACTGATAAGCCATCTTTGTATACTGACAATCCATATTTGTTGATCATTGCTTGTCTGGCAACTTCAGCAATATATCGTCCATCCAATGAAAAGCTTGAATCTAATTGAGTTAATTTAATTGGCTCAGACTTCGCAAGCAAGAACTGCGCTCTACCAATATAGCCAAGCTTATACATTCTTCCTAAAATCCAGTTACGTCTAATAATTGATCTGTCAGGAGAGCGTATAGGATTAATTCTGGAAGGAAGCTGAGCCGATGATGCAATTAATGCAGATTCGGCTAGGGTTAACTCATCGATAGATTTAGAAAAATATTTATTTGCTGCAGCCTCAACTCCATATGATCGATTGCCTAAAAAAATAGTGTTGAGATATAGGGAAAAAATTTCTTCTTTGGTTGCGGCGCTTTCTAGCGCAAAAGCAAGATAGATCTCTTTAATTTTTCGAATGATCTTTTGATCGCGGGATAACAAATATCCCCTAACAAGCTGCATTGTAATTGTACCGCCACCACTCACAATTTCACCCGATTGAACCATCTGGAAAACAGCTCTAATAAGAGAAGTTAGCCTTACACCGCTGTGCTCAAAAAATTGATCATCTTCAGCAGCTAAAAATGCATTTTTAAGATTTTGTGGAATCTCCTTATATTCAATAGTTCTTCTTTTCTGATCTCCGAACTCACCAATTAAAACTCCATCAGACGTTAAAACCTTTAAAGGTATTTGCAATACATCCTCATCCACTAAATTAATTTCTGGAAGATTGGGTTTAATCAATAAATATCCAGCCCCAATAGCAAATATTGATACAAGAGTACTTATTAGTGCAGCCGATAATGCCCAATTTATTAATCTTATAAACATATAAATTAAATAATTATGTTTTTACTGTTAATTCTCAAATATTTTGATACATGAATTAGAATTATTTTACTCCTATAAATGATAGAATCAGCAACTTAAAAAACGAAGTATGAATATTTTTATAGTTGGCCCTATGGGGTCTGGAAAAACCACCGTTGGAAAGATAGTGGCTGGAGAGCTATTTTTAGATTTTCATGATACTGATGCAAAGATTGAAGAGACTACTGGCGTTTCAATAGATTGGATTTTTGATATTGAGGGTGAGGCTGGCTTTAGAAAGCGTGAAACCATCATATTAAAAGAAATGGTTGCATTAAATTCAATTGTCCTTGCAACCGGTGGAGGCATTGTGATTGAAGAAGAAAATAGAGAACTGCTTGCATCAAGAGGGACTGTGTTCTACCTTCATACTCCTTTAAATATTCAAGTTGAAAGAACCGCTAAAGACAAAGATAGGCCATTATTAAAAGATCAAGATCCAGAAAAGGTTCTTGCAGATCTCCAGAAATCAAGACAGTCTCTGTATGAAGAAGTGTCTGATCATATAATTAATACTGAAAACAAAAGCGGTTCAGAGGTTGCAAACGAAATAGTTAAACTCGTTAAAAATTATGGCTAAAGAGCTCTTTGCAGGTCAAAGAAAAAATAAGTACAAAATTGTAATAAGCAAAGAAGCCATCTCAAGAAAGAATATTGCTCCTCTGCTTAAAATGCATGAAAAAATCCTCATCATTTCAGATGATGGAGTGCCTAATAAGATAGTTCAAAAAGTTATAACGGTGTGTAAACCATCATCCAAAGTTTTTAAGCTTCTTCTTCAGCATGGAGAAAAGGCTAAATCTATTCAAAACTTTCAAAGGTTACTAAATTTTTTGGCAGATAATAATTTTGATAGAACAGATTTAATCATTGCCGTTGGTGGTGGCGTAGTTGGAGACATATCTGGCTATGTTGCAAGCTCATACTTAAGGGGCATTCAATTTATACAAATACCTACTACGCTTCTTGCTCAGGTAGATTCTTCCGTGGGTGGCAAGACTGCAATCAATATATCAGCAGGTAAAAATCTTGTTGGAGCCTTTTACAACCCCAAAGGAGTAATTATAGATACGTCGGTGCTGAGAACTCTTCCAAATAGAGAGTTTAAGGCGGGATTAGCAGAGGTAATTAAATATGCTTTGATTAAAAATAAGTCTCTTTTTTCATTGTTAGAAAAACATGCAAAGGAGATTTTGTTAATGGATCATAAGATTATTGAGGAGATAATTTTTGCATCGATTCAAACCAAGGCCCAAATTGTGACCAAGGATGAGAAGGAAGATGGTATTCGTGCAATTTTAAATTTTGGTCATACTTTTGGTCATGCTATTGAAGCGCATGGGATGTATAAAAAAATCCTGCATGGAGAGGCTGTTGCAAAGGGAATGAGAGTTGCTTCTAAGATTTCTTATTTAGAAAATCTAATGTCAGAAAAAGACTATAGAAAAGTTATTGCATTATTAGAGATGTTTGGTTTTGATCTATCCCTTGATCAATACAAATATAAAGAGTTAAAACCATATATTTATAGAGATAAAAAAATTAAATCAGGTAGGTTGAATCTTGTTCTGCTAAATCGATTATCGAATGCAATAATCACGAGCTCATTTGATACAAAAAACCTTAAAAAGGGGATGCAGAATTAAATTAAGCAGCGTTAGCTGTGGTGGCTTTTAATAGATCTTGAATATTCAAAGCTGCAGGTGAGACCAGCCAGAATGATGGCTCATATCTATCAAATTCATCTAATATTACTTTCGCTCTTTCACTTTTAGTTTCTTTGATATGACGCGCAAGGATTTGTTTTAAAAACTTTCTGTGAGATTCCATTTCTTCACTCACAATTCTATCTAAGTTAATAAGACTACGATTGCATTGATCAAAAAATCTTCTGTTAATGTCTAAAACATATGCAAAGCCGCCTGTCATGCCTGCTCCAAAATTTGAGCCCACATGACCCAAGACAGTCACATGTCCACCCGTCATGTATTCACAACAATGGTCTCCTGCACCCTCAATTACAGCAGATGCTCCAGAATTCCTTACAGCAAATCTTTCACCTACAGATCCTCCGACATAAAGCTCGCCTCCTGTTGCGCCATATAGAGCTGTGTTACCTACTAAAACAGTTGGAGAATCTTGAGAGGCATATTCAGCGGAGCTTGATATTACTATCTTGCCTCCATTCATGCCCTTGCCAACATAATCATTTGCATCACCATTTAATTTTAAATTTAAACCTGCTGCGTTCCACACACCGAAACTCTGGCCCGCTGAACCCTTAAAATTTAAAGTTTGCTTTTGCTTTAATCCCTTTTCACCATATAAAGATGCAACCAAGCCTGAAGCTTGGGCACCAACAGACCTATCACGATTTGAGATGTCATAATAAAAATCTGATGAATGATTATTAGAAATTGAAGATTGTAAATCTTGAAGAATCTTTGAGTTTAAATTTCCCTTATCCCAAGGATTATTTGATGGAGTATTGCAATAATGAGGCGCAGTCGATTTTTTGTCAGAAAATAAAATTGGAGATAAATCAATATTTTCTGTAGCAGGATTCTCTTGAGTAATATCTTTTAAATACTGAGTTTGACCGATAATGGATTCAAGGTTAGTAACTCCCAGCCTAGCTAAAATTTCTTGTACTTCATTAGCAATAAATGTGAAGTAATTTATCACTCTCTCTTTTTCACCAATGTAGTGATGATCAATGATATCTCTTCTTTGGGTTGCGACGCCTGTAGCACAATTATTTAAATGGCAAATTCTTAAATATTTACAGCCCATGGCAATCATCGGACCCGTCCCAAAGCCGAATGATTCAGCGCCAAGAATTGCTGCTTTAACTACATCTAGGCCAGTCTTCAAACCACCATCAGCTTGCAATCTAACCTTATGTCGAAGATTGCTTGCTCTCAAAGCTTGATGAGCCTCAGATAAACCAAGCTCCCATGGAGAGCCTGCATAGCGAATAGAAGACAGTGGACTTGCTCCTGTCCCACCATCATGACCAGAAATAGTGATCAAGTCTGCATATGCCTTCGCAACACCAGCAGCAATTGTACCTACCCCAGGCTCGGACACTAATTTAACTGAGACCAATGCTTTTGAATTTACTTGCTTGAGATCAAAGATCAATTGAGCTAAATCCTCAATTGAATAAATATCATGATGAGGTGGCGGTGAAATCAAAGTAATTCCAGGAGTTGAGTATCTTAGTTTCGCTATTAATGCATTGACTTTGCCACCAGGTAGTTGACCGCCTTCGCCTGGTTTTGCACCTTGAGCTATTTTTATCTGCAAAACCTCTGCGTTTACTAAGTACTCAGGCGTTACACCAAAGCGACCGGATGCAACTTGTTTTATTTTTGACATCTTTGAAGTGCCATATCTCTCTTTTGCTTCGCCACCCTCTCCAGAATTAGATCTTGCACCCATGCTATTCATTGCCTCAGCTAGTGTTTCATGAGCATCTGGAGATAGGGCGCCAAGACTCATCCCTGCTGAATCAAACTTTTTTAATAAATGTTTTGTATCTTCAAGCTCAACCTTTTTCGGTTTTGCTGGATAGTTAATCTTCATCAAATCTCTGAGCATTGCAGGTTCTCTCAGATTAACAAGATCAGCATACTCTTGATATGCTTTGCTGCATCCTGTCTTTACTGCTTCTTGAAGTTTTTTAACAACCTCAGGGTTATAGGTGTGATATTCACCGCCATGAACAAATTTTAATAACCCTCCAAGACCAATTTCACTTACATTTGAATTTGCATATTTATTTAAAGATCTCATTTCTGCATCTAAATCTTCGAAAGTTTTTCCTCCCACCCTGCTTACAGTATTCGTAAAAGATAAATCGACAATATCCGAGCTTAAACCAACAATCTCATGTAATTGAGATCCCCTGTAACTTGAAATTGTTGAGATGCCAATTTTTGAAATGATTTTTAAGAGTCCTTTATTGATACCTTTACGATATTTTGCACAATTAGCAGTTGGACTGCCTTTAAGTTCCTTCCGATGGGTTAAATCTAGGATAGTTTGAAAAGCCAACCAAGGAAAAACAGCAGTGGCTCCAAAACTAAGTAGACATGCAATTTGATGAGTATCTCTTGCGGTAGCAGAACTTACTATTAAATTAGCATCTGATCGGAGGCCTAACCTAACCAACTCTTGATGTATGCAACCTACTGCAAGCAAAGCATTGATTGACAGCTTATTGCTCTCAGGCAATCTCTCATTCAAATGAATAATTACATCTCCTTTTCTAACAGCAGCAACCACTTTTTTAGTTAATGCATTTAAAGCATCCTTGAGATTTGATTTCAGTGAATACTGCAGATCAAAATTTTTGGAGGAAAAATAAGGATTGTTGAATAGCGCTGCAAGCTTTTTATGCGAAAGGACAGGGGATGTACTGACAATTCTTTTAGCATGATCTTTTGATTCTTCAAAAATATTCAATTCAGGGCCAAAGCATGCCTCTAAAGACATAACGCTAGATTCTCTCAATGAATCAATTGGCGGATTTGTTACCTGAGCAAATTGTTGCCTAAAGTAATCATAGATAGACCTTGGCATTGAACTTAACATTGCCAAAGCAGTATCATCACCCATCGAGCCAGTACCCTCAAGCCCATTAAGCGCAAGTGGTTTAATTACCGATACCCTCTCTTCATTGAACAAAGAAAAGAGTTTTGAAGATTTTATAAATTCTGAATGGGGAATTTTTTTTATGCCTGGGCCTTCAAATGCATCCAGAGTGGATTCAAGATAAATCGCAGATTTTTTCAACCAATCTCGATAAGGCTTGCTTTGTTTGAGCTGATCATCAATCATATTTTGATCAAAAATTTCTCCAGATTCAGTATTGACCGCAAAAATTCCACCAGGGCTTATGCGCCCTTTTTGGAGGATCTCCTCATCAGCAACAGGATAAATGCCTGTTTCAGAGGCCACTGTAATCATTCCATTGGTTAACACTTGGTATCTTGCTGGTCTTAGTCCATTTCTATCCAAAACACAAATAGCCCATTCTCCATCAGACATAACAATGCCAGCAGGACCATCCCAAGCCTCCATATGCATTGAATTATATTCATGGAAAGCTCTAACCTCTGGATCCATTGTATGAATATTTTGCCAAGCAGGTGGCAAGACCATTCGAATAGATCTAAAAAAATTAATCCCACCCTTTACCAACAACTCAATCATATTATCAAGAGCTGAGGAATCAGAACCTTTTTCATTAACAAGTGATTTAAATTGGCTGATGCCTGGAATCAAGGGAGTCGAAAACTTAGAAGCGCGAGCTTTTACCCAATTTCTATTTCCTCGAATCGCATTAATCTCACCATTATGAGCAAGAAGCCTGAAAGGTTGAGCTAGATGCCATCTTGGTTGAGTGTTTGTAGAAAATCTTTGATGAAATAAACAGACCTTGGCTGTAAATGATTTTTTAGCAATATCGGTATAAAAGTGGGCAATTGCATCTGGGAGCATTAAGCCTTTGTAAACAATTGTTTGACTGGACATGCTGCAGATGTATAGCTTTTCATCATCATCATGGAGCTCTTCAATTTTTTTTCTTGCCTGAAGAAGGCAAGACTCAAATCTTTCTCTATTAAAATCTTTTGAAATAGGTGTTATAAATATCTGATTGATTTTTGGCAAAGAATCACTTGCTATTTCTCCTAGAACAGATGGGTTAATTGGCACCTCTCTGACGCACTCAAAGATCAGATTCTCTGATTGAAGAATTTTTTTGATAGCAGGTATATCTTTTTTTAAGGCAGCCGATGAAAAAATTTGAGCAATCCCAAATAATTCAGGTAATTTAATCTTTAATTCTTTTTTGATTTGCTTTTTAAAAAATGCTTGATTTAAATCAAATAAGAGCCCGCAACCATCGCCGGTTTTGCCATCTGCTCCTATTGCTCCCCTGTGCGTCATGCTGGTTAAACCTGCAATGGAACGCATCACTACGTCTCGATTTTGAATACCGTGTCGATTGACTATCAATCCAAAGCCACAATTATCCTTAGCTTGAGACTCCTGATATAAAGATATATTTGTATTTTGTTGCTTCATTACGTTATACATATTAACACAATAATGTCATACTATGTCATACATACCACGAAGAACTAAAAACAATTTAATGGGCGCAAAAAATAAACAATATAAAATTGAAAAAGGTTTATTGCTTTTTACTCAACCGCGATCTCCATACTTTTATGGAAAAATTCGATTGAATAGAAAATATATAACAAAATCCTTTGCCCCAATTACAGATCTGGAAGAAGCAAAGGTTATGTTATTTGAATGGCGCAAAGAGCTTTTAAGTCAAAGCACTATCCCGACTGCATCAATTTCCTCCCCAGAGAAATTTAAATCTAGATCAGAGTATGTCGAACATGTTCCGCTTGAAAATGATTTTCAATTTCTAGAAGTTGGCCGATACGATCCTAATAAAAAAAACATAGAAGAAAG
>Ga0222719_10002287_pt1 | contig 17637 bp, 9 predicted proteins | sample C33_34DmetaG_FD_165039 | JGI IMG/M metagenome (GOLD analysis project Ga0222719, IMG submission 165039) | Estuarine water microbial communities from San Francisco Bay, California, United States - C33_34D | ecosystem: Environmental > Aquatic > Marine > Unclassified | place: USA: California... | reverse complement strand
GTCCGCCGTGTCCCCCCCGTCCGCGGGCTCGTCGGCGTCCTCCTCCAAATCCAGCGACGTCAACACGACGCTCGCCGGGCCGGCTTCGTGCAGCGCCTGACACGCCCCGAGCGCGTCGCTCTCCGTGGCGATGGTCACGCCGGTCAGGAGCTCGGCCTCGAACTGGTTCGGGGTGAGCATCGTGGCGAGCGGGACGATGTCGTCGCGGTAGATGCCCACCAGCTCGGCGGGGACGTACAGCTTGCCGTTGTCGCCGAGAACCGGGTCGCACACGTACACCAGCGCCGGGTTGAGCGCGCGCAACTTTCGCACCAGCCTCGCGACCGTGCGCAGCATCGACGCGCTGCCTATGTACCCCGTGAGCACGTGCGTGTACCCCTCGAGCAGGCCGTTGCTCTCGAGGCCCTCGACGATGCTCTGCAGCTGCTCGCCGGTCATCACCTCGCCCTTCCACGAGCCGTACCCGGTGTGGTTGGAGAACTGCACGCTGAGGATGGGGTCGACGTCGAACCCGTGGAGCTGCAGCGGGAACACCGCGCACTTGTTCCCGACGTACCCGGAAACGACGTGCGACTGGATCGTCAGGCATCGTCCGGTGGATGACGCGGTGTTCATCGCGGCTGCCGGGGCGACCGACGCGGAGGCCGACCGCCGAACGCGCCGCGCGGTCGGGACGATTCGCGCGCCTCCGAGTTGCCGGGTACGGGCGACCGAAAACGCGGAGGGCGCGCGGACGGGAACTCCGCGATGGGAGGCCGACGGCGTGATGCCGACTCGGACCGACGCGGAAACGGTCGCCGTCGCGGAGATATGGTTGGCGCGTCGCCCGCGGGGGTGCCTAGGGGTGTGGAGCGAAAGTTGACATTTCCACTTTTCCCGAAACCCCCGACGCTACGAAACTGGATATGAAACCCTCCGGAAGACAGAACCGCACTCGCGACGCCTGCCGACACGATGCTCGCCGCGCGTTCGACGGTGTGTCCGGCCGCTGCGGCTTCTGTTCGCGGTCTGAAACGCGGAAGCGCGGCTTCGCGGCGCCCCGCGCTCCGCGTCTCACGGCCAGCGCGCGCCTCTCTCCCCGGTCGTGCCGAATCGAAAACGAATGACGTGGCGAAACTCTTCGCGCTGCTCCCCGCGTGCTTGAGCGCAGCCACCGCGTTCGCCGCGCGCGCCGTCGAGGCCGTTGACGACTATCCGACGATGTACGTGCCGGAGGGGTACGTGCCGAGCCCCCTGGACGACGGCGACGGGGTCGCGCAGCTCGTGGTCCTCGCCTTCTGCGCCGTCTGCGGGTTCGTGGGCATGAAGCTCAGCCTCGACAGCGAGCAGGTCAAGTCCGAGGAGGCGCTCGCCGAGAAGGTGGCGAAGCAGGTCGCCGCCATGCGCGCGGCGCCCTCCGGCCCCGTCCCGGGAACACCCGTCGCGTCGCTGGCCGAGGACGCCGCCGCGGCGACGACCAAGTTCGACAACGAGGGCCTGCTCAGGCTGGACGCCACGGTGTCCCCGGAGACCGCGGCGGCGCTCCTCGCCGAGGTGAATGCGACGCTGGCGCGCGAGCTCGAGCGCGCGAGCGGCGGGGGCGGGCTTCCCTCGGACGCGTTCGGGAACGTGTACTGCAAGGGCAACCGGTACGACCTGAAGCTGCCGTGGGGGGGTGTCGCGGAGAATGCGTTGCGTGAAGCCGCGGTGAACATGCGTCCGTTTCTCGAACGCGCCGCGGGGGGCGAGAAGGCGCGCCTGTGCGAGTTTGCGGCGCTCGTGTCCGACCCGGGGTCGGCGAGGCAGCCCGTGCACCCGGACACGAACTACCGCCGCGACCGGTGCGTGGTGACGTCCTTCGTGGCGCTGCAGGACGTGGAGAGCGACATGGGGCCGACGGTGTTCATCCCGGGGAGCCACACGGCGAGCGCGCACCTGGCATTCCGCGAGGCGGGCGAGACGGGGGGGGCGGCGCTCGCCGCGCCGCACGGCGTGGCGACGCTCGGCTCCGGGGACGCGACAGTGTTCGACTCCAGGCTGCTGCATTGCGGGGGCGGGAACGCGTCGGACAAGAGGCGCGTGTTGTTCTACTTCTCGTTCGAAGTAGAGGGCTCGGATAACCCCAACTCGGCGGTGTCCACCATCAGGGAGGAGCTAAGGGGGAAGGTCACGCTCGGGGACCTGCTCGCGGCGTAGCGAATGCATCATGGCAAATCGTCTCCGTCGTCGTTCTAGTAGCTATTGGAAAAATAATAGCTCATAGCTATGTGACCGGTGCCTGTTGCGGTGGGACTGAAGCCGCCTGCGGCGTGCTGTCTCCCGCCCACCCTCCCCAGGATAGGTTCACGGTGTCTATGCCGTCGTCCTGCACGCGCGCCCAGTCCGCCCAGCTCGGCGTCGCCGCGAACGTCTGCTCGGCGTCGGCGACGCGCGCGCGCAGCGCCAGCAGCTCCGCCGGAATCGCCGCCTCCGGGACGCTCCCGGTCGCGAGCGCCGGGGCCGCGGTTTGGATCTCGCGCAGTCTCGCCTCGAGCTGCGCCTTCTCCTGCGCCGCTGTCGCGGACACGGAGGTCGACGCGTCCAGGGCGCCCCGGGCCTGCTCCATCGACGCCGTCGCCGCCGCCACGCGCTTGCGGAGCGCCTCGACTTCCTCCTGCGCGCTGCGCGCGACAAACGCGGCTTCCTCCATGTTCGCCTCGCACCGGCGCTGGAACATCACCAGGTCTTGCAGCTGCTGCGTCAGGCTCGCGCTCGTCGCCTTTGCCTGAGAAACAGCATGCTCCTGCTCCCACAGCTGCCTATCCGCCGCCTCCGCGTCCGCGCGCGCCGCGCGCACGCGGTTCGCATCCGCGCCGACGCCCAACTCGGAGCTCGCGGGACCGCGGAACGCGTACTCCGCCTCGGAGGACCCAGAGACGCGAGGCTCGGGAGCCGCGGGCATCGTTGGCATCGTCGGCATGGCCGAGGGTTCCGAAACAATCGGTGGCGGCGCAGGCTGCGGCGCAGGCTGCGGCGCAGGAGGTGCCATGACCGGAGCGGCGGGCGCCGAGCCGAAACCCATCGCGTCGGCGCCGGGCGCGGCGTCGCCGCCCGCGCCGCCGAACGCGAACGCCTCCCCCATTCCGCTCGGGCTGGGGTCGGGTCCCCCGGAGAACAGGTCCTCATCCAGGGCTCCGAATGCATCCCGAACTGCGGGCGCGGGAGCGGGAACGGGCGCAACGGGTTGCATTTGCGTCTGCGCTTGTTGCTGCACCGCGGGCGGAAACGGTCCGGGCGGCAGACTCTGCGGCGGCTTGCGCCCGTCTCGCGCGCGCTCGGTGAGGTAGATGGCGACGGTGAACTCCTGCTGCGTGAGCGCGCCGTCGCCGTCCGCGTCGGCGAGCGCCCAGATGTCCTTCAGCACCTCCTGCGGCGCGTTCAGCGCCATCATCATGGGAACCACCTCGCTGCCGGAGAGTTTCCCGTCGCCATCCGCGTCGTGGCGCCGGAACACCTGCGCGTATCGCTCGACATCCGCGCGTGACATGGGAGGCCACGGCTCGTCACCCGCCGCGGCAGGCGCATTCTGCGCGCCGAAATCTCCGAACGAGTCCCCGAACGAGCTCCCGAAGTTCCCGAACCCGTTCGCCTGCGGCTGAGGTTGCGTCGCCCGCGGCTGCGGCGGTTGTTGTTGATGGTGTTGGTTCTGACCACTCGGTTGCATTCCCGAAATCTGGCCCGCGCCCGTTCCCGGCATCGTCTGCGGCTGCTGCGGTGCGGCCGGAGCGCCCGAGAGGCCCTGCATGTTCGGTGCTGGATACGACGCGTAACCGTTCGCGATGGCGTTGGCCTGCATTTCGTTCATCTCGCCGCCTTGTTGCGCGACGTATATGAGCTGCACCGCGACGTCGAATTGGGATTTTTCGAGGAAGCCGCGAGGCGGATTGTCCACGAGCTGCCAGAGCGCGGCGAGAGACGCCTGCGGAAGGCCGGCGCGCGAGAAAAAGGCTACAGCCTCGCCGCCGCTAACCTTTCCGTCCCCATCGGTGTCCGCGTGTTCGAACCACCCCACCGGTACCGTGCTCATGTTGACGCCCCGCGGCCCCCGAGGTGCGCGCGGGACTGTTTTGTTAACGTTGGGCACGCGCTACAGGTCGACGAACGAAATCGCGATCTGCCTCGTACAACTCCTCTCCTCGTTTCTGAGAACGACGAGTTTCTTCTCAAGTTCAAAAGGCGCGTCGCGACCGCCTCGCTCGCGCACTCCTTCCCTCGTCTTAACAGCGATATCCGCATGAGCGACAACATCACCGATGCACGCACGACGGCGATGGACACCGAAATCGTCCCGCCCGTGGTGTTTGACGTCAACACAACGCTGACGAGTACGTGGTACCGCACCCTGTTCGCCTCTTCCCAGACAAACACTCGCACTAGTCCGCTGACACCGCCTCCTTACCTCTGCTTTGGAAACACACCATCGCCTTCCAGCGTGCGATGCGTGGTACTGCATCAACACCGCCAGAAGCTGGGAAGACATCTCTTCGGGTGCGGTCATGTCCGCTGCGGTCGGCGGGACGTGCCTCGTGCTTTTTTCTCTTCTCAGGCACAGCTTCCGACCTTACAAGGCGCGACTTCTTTCTGAGGAAGTTACCTTTAAGCCGCCCGAGGTTCCCGGGTTCGGCAGAGGCGTATCGTTCGTCTGGAACTGGGCTATCCACGTCGTTCGCGTCTCCGAGCGCGCGCTTTACGACAGCGCCGGCCTGGATGCGCTGTATTACGACCGAGCCAATCGACTCAGCTTGCTCGTAGCTTTCTTCGTCGCTATTTTGAACGTCGGCGTGGTGTTGCCCGTGAATTTTTTGCTCGGCACGGTCATTGACTCCGCGGAGGCGCTGCAAGTCGGCGGCATGTCACTTCTGGATCGCCTGTCGATGACCAACGTTCCCGCGGCGTCGCCACTGCTTTGGATTCACACCGTCGTCGTCCTGCTCACGGTGCTGTTCGTCAGCTTCCTCTTGTGGGTCCACTTCGAGAACTTTCGCGCCGACCGACAGGCTTTCCTCGGGCACCTGGTCGTCGACTCCGACCGCCTCTTTCGAACGTCGAGCTCCGAGTCCTCCTCTCTCGCGGACGAAGAGGACCCGGAGACGAGCGTGAACGATGCGAAGCACGAAAAGCGACTCGCGAACCGAACGCTGAGCGGTGCATCGTCTTACTCGGTCACCCCGACGCTCCGTCGCGCGGCGTCTCTGCTTCGAAGACGCTTTTCGGTGCACGTCCGCGAGCACGAGACCGGCATCTCAGCCGCGGCGAGCGGCGTCGTCTCGCCGGACGTCTCGGAGGTTCACTCCCCCCTCTCCGTGTTCCATCGACAACACGTGTCCATCGCGGACGTGACGGGTCCGAATGCCACATCGCTCGCGGTGAAAAAGCAGCAATACGCCGTGCTCGTGACCAACGTGGATCCGACGTCCCCTTCGATCCGAAACCCCGAAGGCTCGTTACCGGCCAATCGAGCCGCCGAGCTCGAAGTTTCCCGCGCGTTCGCCTCGTTGTTCCCCGATTTCGTCGCTGCGGTTCCGGCGCAGTGGCACGCGAGAGTGGACAAACGGCTCTGTGAGCTCGACAGGAAGCAGCTCGCGCTCATGCGCGTCCACGAGCGCATCCAGACGTGCGCGGCGAACGATAAGGCGGCGAAACTCCTGGAACGACGCGACGCGTTGGAGAGGGAGACCAAGCGGCTCGCCGCGGAAATCGTGCGCGAAAAAGAAGAGGCGCAGACCGACCCTCGAAGCGCGTTTTCCTTTTTCGTGCTCTTCAAGTCGCAAACCTCCGCCGCGATCGCGGCGCAGACCCTGATCCAGGAGCCCGGCGGCGACTTGGCTTGGACCGTACGCGCCGCGCCTGCGCCGGACGACGTGGCGTACTCGAGCCTTTGGAAGACGCCGAGCGAAAGGTGGGCGCGCTCGTTCGTCGCCAAACTCGCCGTCGCCGGCATCGTCGTCTTTCCCATCGGCGTCTTCACCAGCAGCATGTTATCGCTCAGCGCGTCGCTCTGCGGGAAGAACCGCACGGGATACTACTGGAGCTGGTACTGCGAGAACCAGAGTGACGACGGACCGACGTTCTTCTTCCGATTACTGACAGCCTGGATGCCGAGCTTGTTGCTGGCGACGTGGAACGCCGTGGTGGTGCCGTACGGCTTTGCCTACCTCGCGCTCTTCGAGTGCGCGGAACCGACGCTCAGCGGCATCGACCGAAAGGTGTTCAAGTGTTTCTACTTCTACGCGTGCCTCAACGTGCTTCTTGGCGGAATGCTCGCTGGGACGCTCTTTTCGCAGCTGGAAAACATCATCAAGTCGCCGTCGTCGGTGTTCGTGCTTTTGGGGCACGCCGTGCCTCAGTCCTCCAATTTTTTTCTAGCGTACGTCTCGACGAACGCGCTCATGCTCGAGCCGTTGAGGCTTCTGATACCGCACACCGGGGTTTTGAAGTACTTGGTCTCCGGGCGCGGAGAGCGCACGCGGTGCTGCGGACGCATCGCGCGCGATCGCAAGGCTTCTTGGGCGCCGAGGAGCCTGAGACTCGGCGCACACTACGGCGCGCAGCAACTCATTTTGCTCGTCTGTTTGGTCTTTTCCACCGCGTCGCCGCTGATAACAGCCGTCTCGCTCGTGTTTTTCGCCATCAACTTCGTCGTGTGGAGGCATCACCTTCTGTACGTCTTTGTCCGTTCCTACGAAAGCGGCGCGATGATGTTTCCGGTGCTGTTCTCGCGAATCATCAACTCGCTCTTCATGTACCAAATATTCATGTCCGCGTATCTTTTGATAAAGCAAGCGTACACGCAGGCGTTCCTGCTCTGGATCCTGGTGCCGCCGTTTTTGTTTCAATTTCAGTCGCTATGCTTGGCGAGATTCGTGACGAAATCGACGTACTTGCCTCTCTCCATCGCCGCCGAGATGCCCGCGGCGGCGATTCCGGCGGACGCGTTCGTCGCGCCGCAGATGCGCGAGGGGTTCAAAGGCTGGGGCGCGCAGGTTGGCAAGGTTTGGCAGGGGTACGGAGGCTTCGTGGCGAAGTTCGCGTGATGAGATTGGATAATAGATAGATATCCGTGTTGGTCTTCTACGCCGCCGCCTTCTTTCTCCCGAGCCACATGTACATCAGAATCAGCACAACCGTCACCACGAACATACCCCCATAGACCAGGATCGCGTCCATTCGCTGCCTCCTGTCGATGACGCGCAACAGCGAAGAGGACACGCCCATGGTGTTCAGGAAATCGAGCATCCTGTGCTGCGCCCCCTTCAATCGCTCTCGTTGGTCGCCGAGCGCCCCGAGCACGTTCCCCGCGTGCGACATGAGCTCGTCCACCATCCCCCCCGACCTTTGCAGCGAGATCCTCGCGCCCGCTTCCGCGTCGTACTGCCCCACAAGGAGCCTGAACTCGTCGTCCGAGGTCACGCGCTGCATGAGCTCGTCTCGGTCACGCTGCTCGGCCTGCCTTCTGTTTTCCCGCGACTTGAACCGCTCCAACGCGACGCGGTACTGGTCGCAGTCTTCGACGATTTGTTCCACTTTTCGTTTCCAGATGTCCCGTTTGCTCGTGTTCTCCTGGACGACCAAAACGCGCCACTGGCTCTCCACCTGCTGCGTGATCTTCGTGAGCTCACGGAGTTTCGCGTGCATGTCTCGGGAGAGCGGACTGCTCGACTGAAGAGTGCCCCTCGCCTCAGCGCCCTCCAGTTGTTCTAGGCCGCTGCGAATTTCCATGGAGAGCCGCCTGGCGACGCCGTACAAATCTTGTAGCGACGCCATGTTCACCCCTTCGGCGTCTCCGAGTCTCCGTCCGACACGCGCGGCGACTCAGTCGATGCGGACACCAAGACGCTCCTGCACAAAGGTCCGAGATGTCGGGTGGCGCCAAAGCGCGCGTCCCCGTGTGAAGACTCACACCCGGAAAAAGCGCCAGGTGCCGTTTTTCGGTTTTCTCGGCAACGGTCTTGTCAGTCTTGTCACACGGGCAGACAAGGGCCGAAAGAGAGCTTCGTGTTGAACGCATTTCACTCGTGGAAGCGCGCGAGTCGAGTCTCTCGCTCGAGCACGCGCTTCTCGCGCGGACGTCTCCGTACCCGCGCCGCCCTCCTATCTCGCGGCCGAAGCGACCGTGGACCCCCGTAGACCACGCGCTCCCGCGATGACCCTTCACGCCGAGTGATCTAGAGCGTTCGATCTTCCGTCACCTCTCGTCCTCCCAAGAGTATCTTCGTGACATGGCGATGCGGTCGCGCTCCCTGGCGTCGCAGGATGCCCTTTCCTCGTCCCCCGAGCGCGTGCGCTTGACCTCGGCGAAGGAGGGGGTCCGCGAGGACCCGGCCGTGGGGACTCGCGTGCGACTGAAAGTTGAGGGCATGACGTGCTCCGCTTGTTCCGGCGCCGTCGAGGCGGCGTTGCTCGGCGTCCCGGGCGTGACTCGCGCGGCGGTGTCCGCCGCGACAGGCGACGGCGCTGTCGAGCTCCTGCCCGGCGCGGTCGTTCGCATCGAGACATTACTACAGGCGGTTGATGACGCCGGGTTCGACGCGTCGCACGTGCGCGACGCGGAACTGTCGCGTTCCGTGGTGAAGCTGTACGTAGACGGGATGACGTGCTCGGCGTGCACGGGCGCGGTTGAGAACGTGCTCTGGGGCGTGTCGGGCGTGGAAGAAGTCTCGGTGGTGCTTCTCCCGGAAGGCTCAGCGGAGGTGGCGTTCGATCCCGAAGTCACGGGCCCGCGCGAATTGATAGAAGCGATCGAAGACGCCGGATTCGACGCGCTCGTGTCCTCGTCTGAACGCGTCGGCGCGGGCGCCATGCCGAAGGCCACGGACGCTGAGGCGAGTCGGTTCCGTTCACTGTTCTGGACGAGCCTCGCGTACACCGCGCCCGTGTTCGCCATAAACATGATTTTTCCGGGAATCCCGGGATTCGAGTGGCTGTACCGAGACGCCGTGAACCATGTGTCCCTGGCGAGCTTCATGAAGTGGGCGCTCGCCACGCCCGTGCAGTTCCACGTCGGGAGGCGGTTCCACGTCGGCGCGTACAAGAGTTTGATGAACGGCGCGGCGAACATGGACGTCCTGGTTTCGATGGCCACAAACGTCGCGTACTTCACGAGCATCTACCTCATCGCGCACTGCGTCGTGACCGGGCACAGCTACGGGAAGGACTTCTTCGAAACCAGCACCATGCTCGTGACGTTCATCTTGTTGGGGAAGTACTTAGAGTCAATCGCGAAGGGCCAGACGAGCGAAGCGATCGGGAAGCTTCTCGATTTGACGCCGAACACCGCCGTGCTCTTGGAACGGAAACCCAAAACGAAAGACGCTCCGGAAGATTCCGCCGTGGATTATTCGGATTACGCCGAGCGCTCGATCTCGTCTACGTTGATACACAGAGGCGACTTGCTCAAAGTGTATCCGGGGTCGCGAATCGCCGCCGACGGCGTGCTCGTCGAGGGCGACAACGTGTTCGTGGACGAAAGCATGATCACCGGCGAATCCCTTCCAGTTGCAAAAACGCAAGGCGCGGACGTCGTGGGCGGGACTCTCAACTCGGGGAGCGCGTTCGTGATGCGTGCGACTCGCGTCGGCGCTGATGCGTCTTTGTCCCAGATCGTGAAATTGGTGGAGAACGCGCAGCTGGCAAAAGCGCCGATTCAGGCGTTCGCGGACAAGATATCCAGCGTCTTCGTGCCTTTCGTCGTGGCGGCGGCGGCGGCGACGTGGTTTGCGTGGTACGCCGCCGGGGAAGCCGGGTACTTTCCGGACTCGTTCCTCCCGGAGGGAGAGACGAAGATGGTCTTCGCGTTGATGTTTGGAGTCTCCGTGCTTGTCACCGCGTGTCCTTGCGCGCTCGGCCTCGCCACGCCCACCGCGGTGATGGTCGGCACGGGCGTGGGCGCGACGAACGGGATTCTCATCAAGGGCGCGGACGGCTTGGAAAGGGCGGGGCACGTCTCGGTTATCGCGTTCGATAAAACAGGAACGCTCACGGTGGGGAACCCGGCGGTGGTCGATGTCGAGATCTTCAGAAGCGTCGTCGCGGAAGCGCAGTTTCTGCGCGTCGTCGCCGCGGCGGAGTCGCAGAGCGAACACCCCATCGCCCGGGCGGTGATCAAGTACGCGAACGCGCGGCTGAGCGCTCTCCAGGGCTTCAGCGACGGCGCGCCGCCGAGTTTGCCGCGGGTCTCGGACGTCGAAATTGTTCCGGGCGAAGGGCTTCGGTGTCGCGTGGAAGGCGTGGAGGTGGTGGTGGGAAACCGGAAAATACTTGATGACGCGGAAATAGAGGTGCCCAAGGACGTGGCTGCGCACGTTGGACGCGTGCAGAGAGACGCGCACACGTGCGTGCTGGTGGCGATGAACAGGGATGTCGTGGGCGCGCTCGCCATCACCGACCCCATCCGACCCGAGGCGGCGGGTGTCGTCGCCGCGCTGAGCCGCATGGGCGTGGAATCACACTTGGTGACGGGAGACAACTGGCAAACCGCGCGTGCGATCGCTGCCGAGTGCGGTATCGTGTCGGTGCACGCGGAGGTGTCTCCCGCGGGGAAAGCGGTGAAGATCGAAGAGCTCAAGGCGCCGCCGGTGAAGAAGACGCTCACGGGAGCCGTCAAGACGGTGGCGCGGCGTGTCGTTCCAGTGGTGGCCATGGTGGGCGATGGTATCAACGACGCCCCCGCGCTCGCGGCTGCGGACGTGGGTATCGCTATCGGAGCGGGAACGGATATCGCCATCGAGGCGGCGGACTTCGTGTTGATGCGTAGTGACCTGGAGGATGTCGTCGCCGCCGTCGACCTTTCTCGCGCGACGTTCCGACAAATTCGACTGAACTACGTCTGGGCGATGTTGTACAACCTCCTCGCGATTCCGCTCGCGGCGGGAGTTCTGTACCCTCGCACGCGCATACAGGCACCGCCGTGGGTAGCGGGAGCGGCGATGGCTTTCAGCTCGGTGTCTGTGGTGTGTTCTTCTCTTTCGCTGCGATATTATGAGCGCCCGACGCCGGTTATGCGGGAGATACGAGCTGTCTCGGACGACGTCGAGTTGACGCCGATGCTTAGCAAGTAAGCAAGGCTGTAAAGCTGTAAAAAGACCAATTTTAATACCAGTAGCACTTACAACTCGCTCGCGATGATTCGATATCTACTCCTGTTTCTTCTTCGGTGGCGGAGGACCGCGAGCTCTCTGTCGCTTGGGTTTCTGCGCCTTCTGACGAAGGTCCAACAAGCCGGGTGGTGGCGTGATTTCCAGGACACCCTTCGTCAAGTCCACCGTGGGAACGATATCCTTCACGAACGGCACAAACACGTGCTCTTCCGGCTGAAACTTCGGGGGTTCATCTCCCTCCGGCGTCGGCAGAGGGGGGACGTTCACCTTGAGCAGGTCATGCGTTCCCGCGCCTCGAAACACGTCGACCACCTTCCCGACGTGTGCCCCCGTTTCCTGCATCACCACCTCCAACCCCTCGAGTTCGGACGAATAGAACTCGTCGTCGCCGGAGCCCACCTGTTCTTCGCGCAGTTCCGGTCGATCCGAGGCGAGCACGTATAACCTTCGACCAATGAGCGCTTCAGACGCGTTGCGGTCGTTGACGCCTTTGATTTTGATGACGCATTCGTTCCGGCCTTTGCTCGTAACCTCTCTTCCGGCAATGATCCTCACCTTTGACACAGTTCCCGGAGGTTTGTCGTAGTCGCCCTCCGCGGTTCTCCCCTGCGCCTGGTCCTCGATGTACTGCGTGCACGGCGAGAAGAAGCGCTCCTCAACGAAATCAGTAAAGGGCATCACCCGCACCTCGCCCTTCAAACCGTGCGCGCTGATGACAGCTCCGGACTGGATGAGCTCTTCTGTCGGTGGGCTTTCGGCATCATCTGCGGCGGCGGCGGCGGGTCGAAACTTGCGTGCGCTCGCACCCCCACCAGAAGCGATGGTGCGGATGGGCTTCCCGTAGCTGGGGGTTTTGACGCGCCGTCCGCTGATCCATCGCGCGGCGGAGGACACTCCCGAAAGGGCGGTGGCGGTGGCGGATGCCATCACGCGCGCTCGGTTCTGGCAGGAATGCGTCGACGTGCATGTCAGATGCAGATGAGTTCTTGGAAAACGAAAACGCCCCGCGAATTGTTTCGTCCGAAGGATACATTCATGCCGCACTGCGACACGCGCGTAAGAGACGGCTCGGTCGCGGAGCCGCGTCCTCGCTCGTGTGAGCGACATGCCACGCGGATCGGAGCAACCCAGGGTGGTGGTTGTCGGCGGGCAGTTCGCGGGGAGACGCGCGTCGCGCATGCTGCGAAAGGGAAATCTACACGTCACTCTCGTAGATTCCAAGGGGTTTTGGGAGTACACCCCCGGGGCATTGCGATGCCTCGTCGAGCCTAAGGCCGCTCGGAAGATGGTCCAGGCACAACCTCGAGGCACTGTGCGAGCGACCGCTGTCGGGCTCGAGTCAGCGGGTAGCGACACGACAGTGACGGGCGTCAAGTTGAACGACGGTTCGAGCTTGCCCGCAGATCACGTGGTCATTGCGACGGGATCCTCGTATCCGAACCCCATCAAAGCGACACATGACGTCGCGTCAAGCCCTGAGGAACGTCGAGTGCAGATTGAAGCTGCTCATGCCACGCTGGTTTCCGCAAAGAACGTTGTTATCGTCGGAGGTGGCACAGTCGGCGTCGAGTTGGCCGCCGAGATAGCGGGAAAGTGGGGTCGCCACAAAGAAGTCACGCTCATCACCCCGCACGACCGTCTTCTTGAGCGTATGCCGCCGCGTGCTGGGAAACTCGCTCTTCGCTGGCTCGAGAAAAAAGGTGTTTGGGTGATTCTGAACGATCGAGTAGAGGATTGGGGTGGGGCTCCCAAGGACGTCGCGAAGCTTCGTCCCGGCGGCGGCGACTGGAAGCTGCGCACGGAACAAGGCAGAGAGCTGCGCGCGTCACTGGTCTACCCCTGCGTTGGGGGTCGTTCGCTTCCGGGGCCGTTGAAAACGCGCGGCGTCGGGAAGAACGGTGAAGTACGCGTAGACATGGCGAATGGCTTGCGCGTCGAGGGATTCGATAACGTGTACGCTGCCGGAGACTGTTGCGGGACGAACGAAGAAAAAAACGCTTTTACGGCTGATCTCAACGCCACGGCTGTCGCGCGCGGAATACTCGCGTCGTACAGGAGGAAGCCCGTGGCCTTGAGCTATCCGAGATCCGTATGTGGAAGAAACACCACCCCGAAAATCGCAGTCGTCAGTCTGCATAAACGGAACGCCGTGATGCAGTTCAACGGGCTGGTCCTCGGTGGTCCGCTCCCCGCTTTCGTGAAGGGTCTGATCGAATTTTTCCAGGTGCACAGTGCGCTCGGAACCCCCGGCGTGACGTTCGTCTGGGATGCTCTCGAGTCCACGAACGTCTTCCTCGGTAGATTCCTGTTTTAAACAATCGACAAATCGCCGCAAGTCGTTCCCATCGCACCCATTAGCTAGTTATTTGGGTGTCTTTGACAAGCCCTCGGCGACAAACGCGAAAGTCGAAGTGTTGGCGTTTCCGAGAAGAAGACAGTTCCCCTCTCTTCAAACGCCTTACGATCGATCTTTCGATATTCTCCCGCCGCCGTCGCGCCGCACAACACGGCGCGCACGCTCGGACCACGTAGTCCGAAAGCGTCACCATGGTGTTTGCTATTCCGAAAGAGCAGAGGGATGACCTTGTCACCCGCATGGACGATACCCTCGCCGCCCTCGGGTTCCACTGCTACGGCCAAACCTTCGGCGGCACCAGAGCCAAGGCTGAAGAGATCGAGGAGCGCGCCTTCAGCGTCGCCGAGGTGGCGAGCACGACGACCAAGGAGTCTTGGTCCGAGGGCACCGGTGGTGACCGCCCGATCCTCGAACTCACGAGGTTGTACATCAAGAAAGCGGCTGAGCTCATCAAGGCTGAGGCGGAGCGCCTCGGCGAGGCCGCGGCGGACGCCAGCGCCGGCGAGCAGGCTGCAGGTGGAGACACCGACAACTTCGACCTCATGAGCAAGGATCGCGAGTTTTACACTCAGACGCGCGCGGAGCAAGTGCTTGCGCCGCTGATGGCGAAGGGCGCGTCTTACTCGAAGGTCAGACTCAGTTCCAAGAGTTTCGGTATCGACGCTGCCAACGTTGTGACGAAGGCTTTCGCGAACATCTCGTCCACTCTCAAGGAGGTGGACCTCAGCGATATCATCGCGGGTCGCCCGGAGGATGAGGCCCTGAAAGCCATGCAAATCATCACCGAAGCCACGCTCGGCGCGAACATCACTTCCGTGGATGTGAGCGATAACGCTTTCGGCGAGAAGGGCGTTCGCGCGTGCGCGGCGATGTTGCAGCAGCAGAAGGGTATCGAGAGCATCAGCTTCATCAACAACGGTATCTCTGAGCAAGCCGCTGCTGCTATTCTCGAGCTTCTGGCTTCGCCGCAGTCCCTGAAGAAATTCCACCTCGACAAAAACATGACTGGCGACGACGGTGTCGTGCACATCGCCGCGCTGCTCGCTAAGGCACCCAACATGGAGGATTTCAAGATGGCGGGTTCCAGGTACACTTCTGATGGCGCCGTGATGCTCGCGAAGGGTCTGGCTGCGGGAACCTCGCTCAACAAAATTGATCTCACCGATAACAACGTCAACGAAGAGGGTGGCATCGCGCTCGCTGGCATGCTCTACAAGCAGCCAAACATGCGCCACGTGAAATTCGAAGCCACCAGTTTGGGGCCTGCTGCCGCTGGTGCTGTGGCATCGGCGCTGGCTGCCGGATGCGCGCAGCTGGAATATCTCAACATGTCCTCCTGCGATATCACCCCCGAGGGTGTTCCTGCCGTCGCTAAGGCCATCTCTGCCATGAAGAACCTCAAGGTGCTGCACATCGCGGAGAACGAGCTCGGTGACTTTGGCGTGGCGCAGATTTGCGTGGCGCTCAAGATGTCTGGCTGCCCGCTTCAGGAACTCGACGTGAGCAACAACGAAATCGTGAGCGCTGGAGCTGTTGCCGCCGCGCGGCTCGCGGCGTCCAAGCCGGGTTTCACATCCCTCAACCTGAATGAAAACTACATCTCCGACGAGGGTGTCGAGGAGCTGAAGAGCGTGTTGGACGCTGCGGGAATCGCCAACGTGCTCGGATCGTTGGAGGAGAACGACGCTGATATGGCTGACGAGCCGGATGATGACCAGGCTGCCGGGCTGGAGGCGATGCTCGACCATATGAAGCTTTAAGTCAAGTTGAACAGTATTTTTTGGGTGGAAGAACGGATGAAGAGTGACGTTTATACTTGAGAGTACTTTTGTAAGTGACGCGTGCCCACAGAATCCGAAACGAAACCCGAACCCCGAAAGCGCGAACATGCGCATTCTCCAAAAATCAAAAACCAGAAAAAAACCCGAAACAATGATGAAAACGAAAACCTCTCAAAACGAGTCGAGCAGCCCCTCACTTGGTCCTAGGGTCGCTGCAAGCACGATGTTTTCACCTCAGAGATAAAGGTCGCCGCTGTCGGGTGAGTGGGAACTCGACGTTACTTACCTGGGTGCAGGTTCGGGCCGACATTGCACCCAGGGCAAAGCACCATATCAAACCATCCGTGGGCGCCGAATCAATTTCGGTAGGTCCGAACAAAGGAGATGTGGCAAGTGTGCAGACGACTTCGGTTCGGCACACCCGTCGTCGAAGCGGCGAGCATATTTCTTAGACCATCCTCGTGCAACGCGCGTATCAATATATGCATGCACGCTTCTGCCCGTAGCTGCGCGTCGCAACGAGACGGTGAGATGGTTCGAGATTTAACTCCCTCCATCGATGACATGCTAGAGCGGGCGGACCGCGAGTGGCGTATCCCAGACGACCCCAACCACATGAAAGGCATTCTGCAGATGCTTCGTTACTGTCACACTATCACGCGGAGTCTTCCGAAAGCGCTGACACTTCGTTTTGTTCTGGCTAAGGATGAAGCAAGTGGGAAACGCTGGGTTATTCCTGATGCACACGCGGTGTATCCTGGGCGTGGCATGAATGTGGTGCCGAGCCACGCGTCGATAAAACAGGCTTCAAACTGGTTGAAAGGAAGCTTTAAGACCAGAAACGTGCACGTCCCGGATACCTTTACATCTTTAGTGGAGGCTCAGCTGTTGCGGCACACCCAGCACATGGTCCTTGACGCTTGTACGAGTGCGACTTCGGCAAAGTGGCTTCAACCGCAACTCTTCGAGAGAAGCGGGAATGGACGCAAGGATGAAAATCACGCTGAACGTTCCTTTCTGGCGGCTGTAGACGATGCTATGACTGCCGCGATGACGAAGCATGAAAGGTGCGCGTCTGAGGTTGATACAAACGTCGAAAACACGACGCCATGGGTGATATTTTTGAACGGAAACGAAGCAGATGATGATGATCTCTTGTACCTCGGCGACAAGGATGAATTCCGTCGTCATCGAGTGTTACACAGCCTGAACGCGAATGAATTCAAAGACGCGCTGAGCACGAAATTTGCAGAGAGTCATGCGCGTTCAACAGAACATTTTTCTGACGTGAAAGCGACTTTACTTGACTGCGTTTCTAAAATTCAAAGCGACGTGTCGCAATGTGATGCTATTTTGCTGGAAGGCGTCGATAACGTCACGTCGTACAAGCTCCAACACGCACAACTCCGCCTGCACATCTACAGGAGCTCATCGCGAGCGGCAGATCCCGCCTTTACGATGCGTGAAACGCCAAAAAGAACGAGGCGAAAGAGGGAAGATGATCTTTTAACCAGCTGAGTTTAGTTACACCTAATAATCAATGTCAAAGGCCTCAGTACCTTGCGGTCGTTCGTTGATAGGGAACGAATGTTATCTCTTCCCTCTTTGTCTTGCACGCATGCATGGTTCATCGAGCTTCAGAGGGTTCGAAGCTCCTCTCTGATTCGCTTTCTTAAGAAAGGAAGACTCTCCTTTCGGCCCCTTTCGGTTATGTCTATGATTTACTCCTGTGCATGCTTGAAGTAGTACGTGACTGCTATCGCATGTTTAGGAATGCAGTACTGTATGCATTCATCGTTGTTAACTCTCTCTCTCGCGCATTCGTTAGACTATTTCGGATGTGCATTTGAAGCTACATGCCGGATTTCATGGTGAACCTCTCAGTAGATTTCTATTGAATTACACTTAATTCAATGCGTTCGACGCGCACTGACCGATTTCATGTAGTTGCCGCGAGAAATCTCACTCTTGTTGCGTTTTCATTGAATTTTTGTCCATGACGAATCCATGAGCTCTGTCGGATACGGGCTGGCTTCAACTTCGCGCTGTGGTGTATTGTTCCTCTATAATCATTGCTGGTCGGTCTTGCAGCTGAATATCGCGCAGTTTTCAGGTGAACTACTCAACTCTATTTACGTTCAGAGCAGATGACGATGGATGTAGATGTAGTGCTTGTTTCGATACTTTGTGCCTCCGAATGTAGGTTCACCGCATCGCTCCGTCTTCGTTGGGTCAATATGCGCTCTTTTCAAAGGTCAAGTTGTCTTTGGTAGGGTGAAATCGGTTAGAGCGGTTTGGAAGTATCGGTTCGATTGATTGATTTATTCAGCTTCAATAAATTTTTGGAGCTGTGCTTTCGCATTTGTTCTCGCACTGGTGGTGCGTC
>Ga0222719_10002286_pt1 | contig 17637 bp, 24 predicted proteins | sample C33_34DmetaG_FD_165039 | JGI IMG/M metagenome (GOLD analysis project Ga0222719, IMG submission 165039) | Estuarine water microbial communities from San Francisco Bay, California, United States - C33_34D | ecosystem: Environmental > Aquatic > Marine > Unclassified | place: USA: California... | reverse complement strand
TACACATAAGTCTATTGTAACTGGATTAGAAAAAATTAAAGAATTATACCCTAAAGTCCCTATATTACACTTTTCAAGCTCTATGTCTTATGGAACGTGGGAAGGAACTATACAAGAAGACTATCCTCAAAACCCGGTAGATTTATATGGTAAGGCTAAAAAAGAAAGTGAATCATTAGTAACAGAAAATGATATTATTTTACGACCTATGCATGTATATGGGTATGGAGATGGTAAGTTTCCTATTACTATGAATATAGAAAGACAGGCGGAAAAAAATCAACCAGTCAATGTAGAAGAAGCTGACTGTATTTATATTAAGGATTTAGTAGATGTAATTAATATTTTAGTTGACAGCTGGGTGCCTGGAATTTATAATTTAAGTTCAGGTTTTGTAAGAGATAAAAATGTAATAAAAACTCTATCTTCAGAAATACTAAAAATTGATATAGAAACTACTACTAAATCTGGTCCTACCGGAAAACCAAGAGGTAGACTAGATAACTCTAAATTAATGAATACGTTTAACTGGAAACCAAAATTTAATACCTACGAGGAGACAATTAAAGACTACTTTAATTTGTATATGAAAGAGACACATGAAAGTGATAGTTAGAAACGGTGACGCTTTAAAAGCGTTCAAGATTTTAAATCGCAAACTTCATAAAGATAATTTTTTTATCGAGTTGAAGGAAAAAGATCGATTTAAGTCAAAAGGAGAGAAAAAAAGAGAAGCGCAGAAAAAAGGTAGAGCAAGATGGAAAAAAGACCAAAAGAAGAAAGAAGCGCTTCTATTAAAACTTGAGTCACAAGTTAGATACAATAAGAGGGGAAATAATGACAACAGAAACGCAGGAAAACCAAATACAGGTTCAGTGGGTTCCACTAACCGCAGCAGGAATTTTAAAGGTAAAAATTCCAACACAAACCGTTGATTTCTTAAATGAACTATCAGACGTAATTCTAGCCGATGATCCAGATCTAGACGGACTAAGCTATGACGATAGATTAGCAGGGCAGCTTAAAAATGGTAAACAGAGACTTATCCCAGTTACTGAGGATACTAAAAAGTCAAAAGCTTTATCTAATTTTATGAGTTTTTCAACTAATTTATGCCTAGAGTGGATGAATGGGTATTTACATTACAACCCAAAAGCACAGGCAGTTTGGAATGATACTATTAGTGTAGACATTTATGAAATGTGGGTAAACAAGCAACTGGAAGCTGACTATAACCCTTTACATAATCATTGTCAGCCTTTTCCTGCGCTCAGTTCAGTAGTTTATCTAAAAATTCCAGAACAAATTACTAATAATGAAGACCCAAAAGCTGATGACGGCATGATTAAGTTTTTATGGAGTGACAGAGGCAACCCCAACATGTTAGAGTTTCCTAGTATGCTAACTTTAAAACCAGAGGTCGGAGACTATTATATTTTTCCAGCGTGGCTAAACCATGAAGTTCCTCCATTTAAAGGAGAAGGAGAGCGACGTTCGATTAGTTGGAATGCTCGACTCTGGGTTTAATTAATTCTTCTCTTATACTCCTCCTAGTGTTATAATACATAATATTAGGAGGATTTTTTTATGAAAGCATATAAAGGTTCATTCACCAAAAAGAATGGCGAAAAGAGAGAAATGGTATTCTCTCGAATCAAAGACTTACCAGGAAGTTTTGTGGCTGCAAGAGTAGTCGGTACAGGTACAGAACGTGATTACCCAGAAGGTATGGAACTTGTCTGGGATTTAGAAGCTGATGACTTTAGGATATTTAACTATAAGACTGTAACAGGTGATCTAAAAGAATTAGAAGTAGACAGTAGTTTTTATCTAAAAATTTAAAAATTAAAAAAGGGGTTGACACTTATGAAAGAAACTGGTAAAATAAAAATAATTGAACATACTACTTTTGATCATGACCCAGACAAAAGGTCTTGGTATTATGATGATGATGGCATAAAAAGAGATAAAATTACTAACGAACCTGTTGTATTCCCTAATGAAGAAACAGTATAAGATAACAATAATGCTGCGCTCTGGCATACTTGATAACGCAGGAAAAGCAGTCACTAAATCTTTACTTGGATTAGGGTTTTCAGAAGTTAAAGATGTAAAAATAGGTAAAAACATTTATATTACTACAGAAGATAATATAGAAGATATTATCAAACATCTTTATAATGAAGTTATGGAAGAGTACCAAATAGAGTGTCTTGATGACGTAGACTGAAAACTGATCTGGACTCGGGGGCAGTACCCGACGCCTCCACCATAAGCATACTACCGTCTCTAGTAATGAGACCTTGCTAGACACGAAAGAGTTTGTTGTGGTATGCTTATGATGGGGGCGAACTAGGATCGACAGGCAGATAATAGGGAAACCGAAAGACAGGTGCGCAAGCGACCTCAACCGCAAGAAAACAAATAAATGCAAACGATAATTTCGTAGCATCTGAGGAGTATGCACTAGCTGCATAGTCTTTCTGGGGTTCGGCAGGTTCCTAGCAACAGAATACCTGTCATTTTGAGGGGTAAATGTTGTATAAAATTTTAAAATTTCCTACCGTTTCTGATTCAAGAGGCTCCCTAACCTTTATTAATAATCTAAAAGAAATCCCCTTTGAAATTAAAAGAGTCTTTACTATAGACAACGTACCTTTAGGGGCGTCCCGTGGGGATCATGCGCATCATGCGCTACAAGAAGTATTAATTCCTCTTTATGGAAGTCTTTGGGTAGAGTTAACGGATGGAAATCAGCATAAACAAATAGAATTAAATAATCCTAGACAAGGGCTCTTACTGTATCCTCATATATGGCGAAAGCTGTATGGATTTAGTAAGGGCACTATTTGTTTGGTGCTTTGTTCTGCAGAGCATGACGAAACTGATTATATTAGAGATTGGGATGTATATTTAGAAACATATGGAAAATAAAGTAATATTAGTAACTGGTGGACTAGGATTTATTGGAAAGCACTTTATTGATAGGTATTTATACCACAATAATATAATTAATATTGACTGTTATACATACGCTGCAGACAGACAACAATCTGCGCAGTTTAAACAGAAATTAACCTATACAGAATCTAGAGAATATATTCACAATTTAGGGTATTTACCTATTTGTGATTATGTAATTAACTTTGCGGCGGAGTCTCATGTTGACAATTCTATTGCTGATAGTTCTAAGTTTATTAGTAGTAATGTGGGGGGTACTCATCATATACTTGAGTTAATTAGACGTATGCCTACAAGTCATCGTCCCCACCTCATTCACATTAGTACTGATGAAGTTTATGGAGATAGTGTTGCAGGAAAAATTTTTGACGAAAAGTCTCTTCTTCAGCCTTCTAGTCCATATTCAGCTTCTAAAGCTGCTGCGGATCAACTGGTGCTAGCGTATGGTAGAACATACGGCATTTCTTACAATATCGTAAGGATGACAAATTGTTTTGGTAACCACCAGTATCCAGAGAAGCTTATTCCGACAGTTTGTTTTAATCTGAAGAAAAATAAACCAATTCCTGTACACGGAACTGGAGAATATATAAGAACGTGGTTGTGGGTAGAAGATGCAGTTAAAGGCATTGCTGCTGTAATGGAAAATGGCATTGAAAACGAAATTTATAATATCTCTGGTGATTGGAGATTTAGTAATAAAGAAATTATTAATTTCTTTATAAAAGCCGCAGGAGTAGAAGATTATCCCCTTAAGTATGTAGAAAATAGACAAGGGCAAGATTTAGATTATCATATTGATGACAGCAAGATTAGAAATCTGGGCTGGGCTCCTACAAAAGGTCCTGCAGAACTAGCTGACGTTATTTATAGAAACTTTAATGTAAATAGGTTTATTACTAAATGAATATTTATTTAAGAATTAGTGAAAATCAAACAAGCTTAAGTGGCGAAGAAAGATGGAACTCTTTTGACAAGAGACTTATTCTTAAAAAATGTTGGATTAGCTTAATGCTAAATATGGGGGAAGAAGATTCTCTAAAAGTGTATCATCATGATGTTAGGAAAAAAACATTAAACTGGCTATCTAAAAGACACACAAAAGGACTTATAGAGTTTATACAAATTGAGTCAAAAGAAGATTCTATTGTAAAACCCTTAACTGATATGAAAAATTCATTATTAGAAAACGACGATAATGAAGAAATATATGCTCTTCTCGAAGATGACTACTTGTGGTCTTCCCGATCTTTTAAAGTTATCAAAGAAGCGTTTAAGAAATGGCCCCAATTTTTAGTGCCAGAAGATGATGTTTCTACGTATTCAACAGTTAAAGAAGGTATAACTTTCTTAGGGGCTGATAGACACTGGAAAACTACAGATAATATAAGCTGGAATATATTTGGAACTAACTTAATTTTTAAGCAACACATTGATACTTTTATAAATGCTGCTAAAGTTTTTGAAGTAGATATGTTAAAGGACATCTTAAAAGAATCATATTGTATAAATCCCCTACCAGGAGTAGCTACGCACCTAAAAGAAGGTCACATGAGTCCTTATACAGATTGGACTCACATGTGGGAAGGAATAGTAATAAATAATGACTAATACTGTATATATAACAGGAGCTGCTGGACTAGTAGGTAGTGAACTAGTTCGCCTTTTTTGTTTTAATAACTGGAAAGTAAAAGGCTGTGACACTTTTATTGGAGGACTAGAGTCAAATCTAGACTTATTTAAAAGAAAAAATGTTATAGATTTTAAAGAAATAGATATTTTAGATTATAAATCTTTAAGAGAACATATTGGAAACTCAGATATTGTTTTTCATTGTGCCGCACTTCCTTATGAAGGGCTGTCTGTATTTTCTCCTAAAATTGTCACAGAAAATATTGTAGGAGGTACTGTAAGTGTAGCTTCAGCTTGTTTAGCCAACGGGGTAAAAACTTTAGTTAATTTTAGCTCTATGGCTAGATACGGAGCGCAGAAACCTCCGTTTACAGAAGATTTACCTCGTAGTCCAGAAGACCCTTACGGGTTAGCAAAAGCACAAGCAGAGGAACATTTAGAACTTCTAAATAAGCTACATGGATTATCATATTTTACTGTGGTTCCTCATAATGTAGTGGGAGTTGGGCAAAGATATATGGACCCTTACAGAAATGTAGTAGCTATCATGATTAATAGAACTCTTCTCAAAAAACCTATTATTATTTATGGAGATGGGGAACAAAAACGTAGTTTTTCGAACATTAGAGACTGTGGAGATGCTATCTGGAATCTTGTAAATTCAGACAGAGACTTAACAGGAGAAGTATTTAATATTGGTCCCGACGATAATGAGATAACTATTAAAGATTTAGCGTATAGAGTAGGGCATCATTGTGGTATTTATCCAAAAATTGAGTATTTTCCAGATAGACCCGCTGAAGTAAAAAATGCTTGGTGTTCTTCAGAAAAGATAAAAACTCAATTTAATTACAACACTACTAGAAATATTGATGATACTATTATAGAAATGGTTAATTGGATTTCAGATAGAGGAGCAGAAGAATTTAACTATGCTCTTGATTTAGAATTTATTACGGAAAGTACCCCTAAAACTTGGGTAGAAAGGTTAATGTAATGGCAACAATTATTTGTCCATATGTGTGGGAGAACGAAGTAGCTCCTCTTAGAGATATGTTATGGGAGTTTGACTGTATTTTTGAAGAAGATACGTCTAAAATTGGTTCAGACATGATGTATCAGAAACTTTGGAAGCAAACTGATGATGATATTATTATTTTACATGCAGATATGACTCCTCTAGAAGGAGATGCCCAAACTAACAATTGGTATCACGAGTTATGCAATTATGCTAAAAAATACCCCGAAGCGGGAATGTTAGGGTGTAAACTTTTATATCCAGCTAAAAATGAAGATGGGAAATTCATCATTCAGCACGCTGGCGGAAAAATTAATGAGGATGGTACAGCTGATCACTTTGGTAGTGGACTCAGAATGGAAGATAAGCAGTTCTGGAAATCTCCAGAGATAGATGATGGACAATACGACAAAGTTAGGGAAGTTGCTTGGTGCACTTTTGGAGGACTCTATATTAGAAGAGAAGTTCTAGACGAGGTTGGAGATTTTGATCCAACATTTGAATATACATATGAAAGAGATGTAGATTACTGCATGGAAACACGTAAAGCGGGCTGGAAAATTTATATGACCCCGGCAACCTTATTACACTGGGAAAGTAAGGATAATAAAAGAATAATGACCCAAAATCTTTATGATGCTCAAGCAAGAAATAAAGAAAGACTAAAAACAAAATGGCAAAATACAGAGTGGTTTACAACAGTAGACAATGAGGTAATATAGTGGATATTTCAGAAGACATTTTAAATGTAATTTCTAAAGAAGATGCTGTTAAACTATTGATGGAAGGAAAAAGTAAAACTACGATAAGCAAAAACCTTCCTAGATCAGTTGCAATTGTCATGCTTTTAACCATTGGAGTAGCTTGTGTACTAGCGGCTATTTTACTAGTAATAGCGTCACCAGTAATTTTTACAGAGTATTTAATTAAAAAATCGCAACAAAAGAAGGAGCTACAAGATGAAAGTAGTCACAGCACAGACTAAAAAAGCCTTAAACGACGCAATTTTTATGGCGGAACAGGATAAATCAAATCTCACAGAATTTGAAAGAGATTTATATGGTAATAGTGGAAGAAAAGTCAAACACGCTATTAATAATGTATGTAATATCAAAGAAAACTCAGTTTATTTAGAGTTGGGAATTTATAGAGGATCTACTCTTATTTCTGCTCTCTATGACACAAAAGTTTCAACTGCTTATGCAGTAGATGATTACACCATTGACCAGAAAGAGGGGCACCCTTATAGAGAATCTGGGTGGAATAATGTTAGAAATGCTTTTTCTGAGTTAACAACTACTAATAGACTTAGTAATTTACTAAAACCAACAATTATTGAGTCTACTGCAGATAAAGTAGATGTAAAAAAACTAGTTAAAAAATTAGATATTATTCATTATGACTTAGATGAGCACCATACTAATTTAGAAAGTACAATGCGTCACTATATTCCAATTTTAGATAAATTTACTATTCTTTTAATTTCAAATTGGAACTCAAAAGGGGTTAGAGATGCTTGGAAAAGATTAGGTCAAACTCCTGGTCTTGATATTGAATTAATTGTAGAAAAACAAAGCTCAAACACAGGGGATACCGCTAATTGGTATAATGGATTTTCTATTTCAGTTATAGAATTAAAGACAGCTGCAAAGGCGGAAACTGATGATTAAAAAATCTGTAATATCTTTAATTAGTTATGATGCACATATGCTACCTGATAGTATTAAAACGTATTACGACTATGTAGACGAAATCGTACTTGGGCTAGATAAAGATAGAATTACTTGGAGCCATCAACCTTTTAAATTTGACGAAAATAAGCTTTGGGCAGAACTAAAGAAGATTGATAAACAGGGGAAAATTACTGTTGTAGAAGAGCCTTTTCACCCAAGCGGGATCGCTATTGAAAATGATAATTATGAAAGAAACTTTTTAAAGTCACAATGCTCGCATGACTGGATTATGTCTTTTGATGCAGATGAACAGCTAATAAATGCAAAAGAATTTTTCTTTAGATTTTGTCCCTTATTTGAACCATACTATAAAAAGGTCGATTTAAATTTTACTTGGTTTTTACCTTGGAAAGAGTTTGAAGAAGATATTTTGATGATTGCACAAGAAGATACTTCTTTTGTAAAATCAGAAAAACAAGGATTCGCAACTCATAAAGATAATAGATTTACCTACGCACGTTGGACTAACAATCAAAAAAGAATTGATACTCCTCTTGGTATTTTACACTGGAGTTTGTGCAGAAAAGAAGATCAATTGAAGCAAAAAATTAATAATATTGGTCACTCTGACAGAGCAAAAGAAGATCCATTTTTTGGAATCTGGCAGCAGACTACTTTAGAAAACTACGAACAACTAAGAAATTTTAAAACATCAGGGCTAGGCGACCCAAGACAGTGGGCTAGACTAACTAGAATTAAAAAGAACGAACTGATGCAAATTTGCAAAATGGAAACGGAGAATATGTACTAATGATTGTAGAAATACTAGGAAAATTTTACGATAATCATTCTTTATCAATCGTAAATAGGAATGTAGCCATTGGCTTAGACAATCTTGGGCTAAATGTATTTATTACGCCACTTGACGCATTTTCTCCTTCTGCGGGAATTCCAAAAGAAGATGTTAAAATTTTAAAGAAGCTAGCCTCCAAAGATACTGGAGAAGCCGATGTTCAAATTAGGCATACATATCCCCCTATGTGGAGGCACCCTGTATCAAAAAGAACTAAAATAATGTACATTCAACCTTGGGAATACTCAAAGATTCCATTTGAGTGGCAGTATAAATGGGAAACTTTTGCTGATGCAGTAATCACCCCTAGTCTTTGGACCGCAGATAAATACTTAGATGCAGGTCTTGACCCAGATGATATTTTTGTTATCCCTAATGGTTATAACCCTGACGTATTTAATATTAGACCAGAGGAATCAAAGTTTTTTGATTCCAAAAAGTTTACGTTTACTTTTGTAGGAAATCACCAAAAAAGAAAAGGGCTAGATGTATTATTAAATGTTTGGAGAGACGCATTTGTAAGAGCAGACAATGTTCAATTATTTATTAAGGATACGCCTTCTATTTATGGAGATAACAACTTACTTTCGCAAATTCTACAGTTGCAATATCATGTAGATTGTGGTAAAATTATCTATAACTCAGATATGCTATCTGATAAAGAAATGGCAAATATCTATAAAAATTCTAAAGCTATAGTACACCCATATCGGGGAGAAGGCTTTGGTATGCATGTTCAAGAAGCCGCAGCTTGTGGAGCTGTTCCTATTTTTACCGCTCAAGGACCGACTGAAGAATTTATTCCTCAAGAAATCGGATTTAGGATTGATTCTCAAAAAGCTCCGGTTAATTTACTTGATCCAGAGCTATTTGCTACTAAACCAGGAGACAGCCTGACAGGTATGGGAGGTCACTCTTGGATTTTAGAGCCTAATCCAGACAGCTTAAAAATGAATTTAAGACTTATTTATTCTCATCACGAAAGAAAGAAATTTTTTGAGGCGGTGAAACAGTATAAAAATCCTAATACTTGGAGTGAAATAGCTAAAAAATATCAAAGCGCTATTGTAGCAGTACATGGAAGATCAGATAAACCAAAAAGAATTAAGTAACTTAGAACAAAAATTATTACGGGATTTTCACGGAAATCCCGTAATAATTGACTATGAGCAAACAGCTCTCCCTTACGTAGATGAAAATTGTGCCGAATATTTTAAAACAATGTTGAGTCATGAAGATTTTGTAATAAGAGTTGCAATAACTGGTGGAGGGTGTTCTGGATTTCAATATGAATTTTACATTGAAGAAATTAATTTAATTGAAGCTCAAGATGTTCAGATTAACGAATCTCCTATAGTAATTATTGATAGTGAAAGTTTAAAATTTATGAGGGGAGCGGTAATTAAACTCGAAGATACAGAAGTCACTCAGCGAGTTTATATTGACAACCCAGGGGCTACTCAATCGTGCGGATGCGGAAGTAGTTTTAATTATGATTTCGTTTAACTGGATAAGAAACGAAAGTAAACTACCGTGGCTTCCTCTTGATATTGACCTACCTTATGAAGAAATGTTAGAGGAAGCAAAAGCAGTAAAAGAAAGTTTCGTAGGACATAGAGACGGAGATGCTAGAGGAGGATATAGGCATAAAGGCTGGAAAAGTGTGTGTATACATGGAATTTCTTCAGAAAAAACTAACCATTTTACTGGATACGGTTATAAATCTAATGAAGAAACCCCGTACACTTGGACTGATATAGCAGAAAAATGTCCTATAACAACTAATTGGTTTAAAAATGAATATCCACAAGAAAAATACTACAGAGTTAGATTCATGCTACTGGAACCAGGAGGGTATATTTTACCTCACAAAGATACTGAAGAAAATATACTTTCGCCTGTTAATATCGCCCTTAATCATCCCAAGAAATGTATATTTAAAATGGAAAAGCATGGAATAGTACCAATGAAGCCGGGAACAGTAATGCTATTAGATGTTGGAAATATTCATGCTTATGTTAATGCCTCAAAAGAAGATAGGTTTCATATAATTGTTCACGGGGTGCCAAATAGTCAATATAAATCTTTAGTAGAAAGAAGTTATTTAAAAGAACATGGATAATTATGTAATTGGACTCTATGACGACAGAGAGCACATTTTTAATCAAAATATATCAACTAGGTATAAAGAACTAACAGAGTTTTTCATTAGACATATGGGCAAGGGAAAAGATAGTTCTAAATATTTAGTAGACAGAACTATCAATGGTGTCTTAGATAAAGCATTAGAAAAAGGGTATGATTACTGTGTAGTAATGGCTGTGGGACATTTTTTGCAAGATTCTCGGTTTTTTGAGTATATAGAAGCTTGGATAAGTAAATTAGATTTTTTCGTAACTGGACATATTATTGATAAGCAGTCTAATAATTCACAAGCTGATAGCGATGGCAATTATTGGGGACTACATAATCAGTGTATGGTTATAAATTTAAAATACTATAAACAATTTGGGCAACCAAACTTTGGAAGTAAAGACACAAGTACTATGGTTGAAGTAGCCAAAGCTAGAAGATCTCTTCATGATGTTCACGATGACTATACTCCTATATTTTTAGCTCCTACAGAAGAAACTCAAGTATGCACTACATATGTAGATGGATGGAATTTTATTAATGTATCATTAGAAAATAATCTAACAGTATATAATTTTCATTCTAAAATTAGAAATACAAAAAGGTACACTTATCCAAAAAAATCTATAGAAGAACTAAAAACTCAACTTACTTGGATTAATAATATTTTAAGTGCTGCTACAGATTGTGTATTTTTCTGGAATACAGAAAACTATACAGATACTACGAAAGCAGAACTAAAGCCTATTAAAAGATTTTATTCTGTAGCTGCGGGATTTAAGCCTAATTTTATTTTAAATAAATATGGATTTTTTAAAGATACAGAGATTCTATACTTTGACTATAGTAAGCAAGCACTAGCTTTTAAAAGAATGTTAGTAGAACACTGGGATGGTGAAGACTACCCTGCTTTTTTAAGATGGGCTAAGAAAAAATATAAAATTAATGAAACATTTGGCGCATCAACAGAAGGAAAATCTTATGAAGACTTATGGGAGCTAGAGTTAGAAAACTGGGGCAGTGCAGATAATCTAAAAGCTCATTGGACTGACTATAAAAAGTTAAAACATCATTTTATATATTGTGATATATTAAAAAATCCAGAAAAAGTAACTAACTGCGTAAATGGTACAGAAGATAGTGTAATTTGGTGGAGCAATGCTTTTCATACAGTTACTGCGCATTATACACAAAGTTTAGAAGAACTTACTAATCATTACAATAATAACTGGATTAAAGCATTACAAGAGAAAAATCCAACTCTAACAGTTTTTGGGGCAGATCATTTAAATAATAGAATTAGGGGTCAAAGTATTAATGAATTATAAAATTCTTGACCAAAAAGTAGAAATAGGTGATCTTTGGGCTTTACTATTATGGACTATTCCATATTTTAAATGTAATGATTATGATCTTAAAGATGCTATTACTGCAACTGCAATAAAAAGTGCAGATGGAGAGATAAATAATTTATATAAAAGTACAAAGACAGACTCTCCAGAAAACTATCAATATACAAAACTATATAGTATAAAAGAAGTAAAAGAGCTTGTAGATTATTTTAAGATGGAGACTACAAGAATAAGAATATTCAAACAGTCTCCAAAAAATAGTACGCCTTTACACATAGATAAAGACGATAAAGATATTATTAGACTTTGGGCGGCATTAAATGAAGACGATAATTTTAAATTTTATTTTGGAAAAGAAAAAGAAGAAGTTATCTTAAAAAAAGGGCAAATACTGGTTTTTAACCCTAACTATCCTCATGGAGCCGCAAATCTAGGAAACACTGATAGATATACATTAAATATAGTAGGTAAACCTAATAAATGGCTAAAGGAGCAGATTTATGTTTGAATGTGAGGTATTTAGAAAGCCAAATGGAAATGTAGTAAAAATTACTATGAATGAGTTTAGAGGACTGGTCTACACTCATATTAGAGAATATCAAATGGATGGGGATACAGGATTTTGGTATCCTACTAAAACAGGTTATGCTTTTGATGCAGGAGAAATTGATTCGGTAATCGAAGGACTCGAACTTGCTAGTGAAACATATGCAAAGTATTCTAGGTTTATAGAATATGATGAAAACCAACTGGAATTTGACCTTAAGGGAGACACAGACGAATGAGTATTAAAGCATGGTCTGATGAACAAGAAGCAAAACTAATTAGATTATATACGGAAGAAAACACTAAAGATGTACACGATCTAGCTAGAATTTTTGGAAAAGGATACCGATCAGTAATCAGTAAACTCGTTCAATTAAAAATATATCAAAAACCAGATGCAGAAGAAGAAGGCAAAACTAAAACCGTCAAGACAATGCTAAGAGAAATTGAAGATTTATTAGGCATTGAGATTGAAGGTATTAATCTTAATAAGAAAGAAAACTTAGTAAAGTTAGTAGATGCACTAAATGATAGACTGGGTAATTCTTAACTACCTTAATAAACAAAAATACAAACGAAGCTTGTTAATAGTAAAAAATAAAGCGCAAGTAGAAAAATTTATAACTAACCCTAAAATTACTCTGATTGAAGAAAATAATTTTCTTGAACATTATCCTGAAAAAGCGTATCATATAATTTCTACGTGGGAAATACTTTCAGAGGGGACTGCGTTAGAAATCTACACATATCTTGCAAAGATGAACCATAATCTACGAGATGATGGGGAAGTTTTTGTAAGAGTCTTAGAAAATCAGTCTTATACAGAAGAATTTACTATACCTCCATTTTGTTGGAGCGTTGAAAGAGTTTCGTCTATAGGGCACGCAAAAGCTTTTGTGCGCTCGGGAACTTGTGAACATATCAAAACTAAAAGAGCAGATTTTCTAAGATTTAAATACATTCCCTCCTTTTAAAAATCAATTAAAAATTGCATAACACCCAAAAGTTTTTGTATAATGATTTATACAATTAACGGATAACTATCTATGACATACGAAGAACTTAAAAACATTGTTGCTCACCACTGTCACCTGTATTATGACGTAAACCGTCCAGAAATTAGTGATAGTGAGTTTGATCAATTATATGATAAGCTTCTCAAGGTAGAAACAGATCAAGGGTGGCACGATTCTGACTCCCCAACCATGCGTGTTGGAGGGGTATCAGGAAAAGTGCGTCATCCTTTTCCTTTGTATTCACTTCGCAAAGTTTATGATGAAGCTGAAGTAGAGGATGATTTTATTGTTGAGACTCCAAAAATTGATGGAGCTAATCTTACGTTAATCTATAAAGATAGTAAGTTATATATGGCACTAACTCGTGGTAATGGCGAGTTCGGTGAAGATGTTACACATCTCACACCAGGAATCAAAGGTCTACCAGATTATATGTCTGGCGATTATGTGATTAATGGAGAGTGTGTAACTGATAATGATGTAGAAAATTTTAGAAACTACGTCAGTGGAGCACTTGGGTTACTTGACCTAGAAGAGTTTCGCTCTCGTAATATTCTATTCATCGCTCACGAATTACTAGGTGTTGAGATGAATTACTCTACAAAAATGAAAGTTCTAAAAGCAGCAAGCTTTAAAACTGTTTTTGATGAGGACTTTTGCGCTAAATACCCTCAAGACGGTTTAGTATACCGAATTGATGAGTGGGAAAAGTGCAAAAAGCTTGGTTATACTTCTAAGTATCCACGCTTTGCTGTCGCTCTGAAAGAAAAAGAAAGTTTAACTGCTGTTACAACACTACAAAATGTGATTTGGGTTGTTGGTAGAACTGGGACTGTCAATCCTACTGGTATAGTAGAACCAGTCGAGCTTGACGGTGCGACTGTAAGTCGTGTTACTCTTCACAATATGGAATTTATGGAAAGCCATGACTTGGGCCTTGGCGACCTGATACAAATTGAACGTGCAGGTGGTGTAATTCCAAAGTTTAACAGAGTTATCCAGCACTCACAACATAATCTCAAAGTTAAACAAAGACATGCCGAAGAAGCTGTTGGACACGCTCTTCGAAGGGTCGGCCCAAAATTGTTTGTGACTGATGTATCGCAGCATAGCACAATCAAATTGTTAGAACATTTTATCAAGACTCTTGATATCAAGGGGCTTGGGCCTGCGTCTGTGTCTAAGATGCAGCTGAAACATCCGGTTGATTTATATCAATCTCACGATTGGAGTACGCTCGGGGCAAATGGCGAAAAGGTTTTAACAGAAATACAACGTAGCAAGACAAAACCATATGAGTTAGTTCTTGCATCTTTAGGTATCCCTGGTGTTGGAAAATCAGCTGCAAAGCTGATCGTAAAGCACATACCTTCGTTCGGTCGGTTGCGAGAGATCGAAACGGTACAGATACACGGAATTGGGCCAAAAACCGTAGAAAATCTACTTAGTTGGCTTGACACAAATGAAGAATGGGTCTATGACCTTCCTCTTCAACTAGAGCAGAGTCAAAGCATAGACTTCGAGAGTAATTCCGACGAAGTTAAGAAAGTCTGTATAACAGGGAAATTAGACATGACTCGTAATGATCTTGCTGAAATACTAGAAAGCAAGGGATTTAAAGTCACTAACACAGTCACAAAAGACTGCTATGCTTTGATTACTGACGGAGATAATAGTAGTAGCAAATATAAAAAAGCTATAGCAAATAACACTAAAGTCGTAGACTATTGGGAAAATAGAACTGAAGTGTTAAGAGGTGCTTTTTAATGAATTTCACAAAAGACCAAAAGACTAAATACTGTCACATTAATCTTGCTATATCATGTTTTAACTGCTATAATCCTTTTATAACGTTGAGAAAAAAACTCTCAACCATTTAAAAACTTAAACTTTAATACAAATAAGGAGAAAAAATGTCTAAGTTCGAATATACAGATGAAATGGTCACCCGCATGGAAGGCGTATGTGGTAGTGGCGTAACCGAGGACGTAATCGAGTCACTTTGTGACGAATTCGGTTATCCTCGTCGTTCAGTAACCGCAAAGCTTCGTAAGCTAGGTTACGACGTTCCTAAGAAGCCAGGTGCAGCCCCTGTCTTCACATCAGAAGAGACTGATGCACTTGCTGCTTATCTTGAGGCAAATTCTGGTAATCAGACCGCTGAAGAGATTTCTGCAGGTTTCGCTGACGGTAAGTTCACCGCTCGTCAGATCAATGGTAAGGCTCTCTCACTTGAGATGACCTCACACATTAAGCCAGCTGAGAAGAAGATTACCCCACGTTCTTACACAGAGGACGAGGAGAGCCAGATCTCTTCTATGGTTGAAGACGGTGCGTTCCTTGAGGACATCGCAGAAGCTGTTGGCAAGACTGTTAACTCAGTTCGTGGTAAGCTTCTAAGCATGGGCCTAAAGGCTGACCAGCGTGATAAGAAGGGCACAAAGGCCGATCCTTACGAGGGTATCGAGGATATGCTTGGCCAGACTGTTGAAGAGATCGCTGATCACTTCGGTAAGACAGTTCGTGGTGTTAAGACAGTTCTAACTCGTCGTGGTCTTTCTGCATCAGATTACACACCAAAGACCGCTGAGTAATTCAGTAGCTAAGGTAAAAATTATAGAGAGGGGTAGGCAACTACCCCGCTCTATAAGTGTATGTATATGGCAGTAGTAAAACCCCTTATTTTGAGTGAAGTAGATGAAAACAAAATTGATGCAGTTTTAACTCTTTCTGATACAGCTAAAATAAAAATTTTTGGTGAGATAATATCTAATTATTATCCTCAAGCTATGGAAGACGAAAAAAGATTTACAGAACTTCAACGAGCTTACAGAGATTGTTGGATGATGGAAAAATTATATCGTAATAATATATTTTTAAAAGAGTCATTTACTATGGTATACACACAAACTGGTTTAATAAGAAACATTTGGATGGATATGTATTATACCGACGACGATTTAATAATACATTAGGAGAGTAACATGAGAATAGTTGTAGTAACTGGAGGTTTTGACCCTATTCACTCAGGACATATTTCCCTATTTCAAGAAGCAAAGAAGCTGGGAGATGTTTTAATTGTTGGTTTAAATTCTGATTTATGGCTTGCCCGGAAAAAAGGCAAGCCATTTATGTTATGGGATGAACGTGCCTGTGTTTTAGAAAATTTAGAAATGGTAGATCATGTTATTGCTTTTGATGACAGAGATGGAACTGCTATAGATGCTATTAAGCAGGCTATGATAAAATATCCTAATAGAAAAGTAATTTTTGCTAATGGAGGAGATAGAACAGTAGAGAATATACCAGAACTAGAGACTTACAGACTTGATGATAGCGTTAGCTTTGTTTTTGGTATTGGGGGAGAAGATAAGAAAAATTCTAGCTCTACACTATTAAAAAACTATTCTCGTCCAGAAGTAGAAAGACCTTGGGGCAAATATATAATTTTATCTCATGGAGAAGGATTCCTTACAAAAGAAATTATAGTTAATCCTAAATCAAGTTTGTCTATGCAAAAACACAAAGATAGGTCAGAACATTGGGTTGTAGTCTCTGGAAAAATATTTATTAATACTATAAATATAGCAAGTGACTATGAGCGTGAGAAGGTATTAGTGGCAGGACAAAGCGCTTTTATTCAAAAAGGTGACTGGCACCAGCTACAAAACCCAACAGATACAGAAGTTAAAATTATTGAAACCTGGATTGGTGATAACTTAACAGAACTGGATATTGAAAGAAAATAAGATTTGACTATTACTCTCACTTATTGTATACTTATAAAATACAAGTAGGAGATAATATGTATTTTAACCAATCACAAACAGATTGGCGGCTGTCTCAATGCTGCCAATTTCATGACCCAAAACTTGCAAAACGATATAATTTTGGCACAACTACTAAAACTTATGCTCTTAAAGATGGAGGTAAAGAACGTGTTCAATCCAAAGCTATTGAAAATTGCACAAAACTAGTAGATATTCTTTCTACATATTTTACAAAACAACCTAAAAACTTACGTAGTTTCAGAATCTCTTCTGAGCTGTTCCCTTGCTATACCCTAGAATTTACAGAACCTTGGTACGAAGAAATCATGCCAGAGATTGCTAAACTTCTAAAACAAGCAGGTGACATTGCTAAAGAGCATGAAATTCGTTTATCTGTTCATCCAGGGCAGTATACAGTTCTTGCGTCTAATAACCCACAGGTAGTTGAAAACTCCGTTAAAGATCTAGAATATCATGCTTTATATGGTATTCTGATGGGTATCCCTGCTAAAGATTTTGCAATGAATATTCACCTTCAAGGGCTATATGGGGGCAAACACATTGACGGTATTAAGCGTTTCGCCACACATTTCGACTATCTTTCAGACTATGCTAAAGAATGTCTCACTGTTGAAAATGAAGACAAACCAAACGGATACGATATTGAACATACACTAGAGCTT
>Ga0222719_10002284_pt1 | contig 17656 bp, 16 predicted proteins | sample C33_34DmetaG_FD_165039 | JGI IMG/M metagenome (GOLD analysis project Ga0222719, IMG submission 165039) | Estuarine water microbial communities from San Francisco Bay, California, United States - C33_34D | ecosystem: Environmental > Aquatic > Marine > Unclassified | place: USA: California... | reverse complement strand
TTCCAATGTTAACATTAGGTTCTGAGTTTCAGGATCTCCTAATCGACAGTTGTATTCGAGAACTTTTATATTATTTTTGTTATCTATCATAAGCCCAATGTATAGAAAGCCTAAATAACCATTATTCAAGTTTTTATTATAATTATTTATTCCTGTTATAGTCTTAATCATTATTTTTTCAATATCAATATGAAGTTTAAATATACTGTTTTTATGCTCATATCCAAGAGGATGGCTAATAGCGCCCATACCACCCGTATTTGGTCCAGAATTATATTCATCTCTTGATTTATAATCTTTGGTCCATGGAAGAGCTATTTCGTAGGAACAGCCTTTAAAATTACATACATAAATTGCTGATAACTCTTGGCCACTGAGAAATTCCTCTATGACAATATGATTTGAATGATTGGATGCAAGAAGTTCATCAATTGCCTCAAATGATTGATTTTTATTTTGAGATACAACCACACCCTTACCAGCAGCCAAACCATCAGCTTTGATAACAATTGGATGTTGTTTATCTTCTATAAAATTTTTAGCTTCATTCCCAGAAGAAAACATTTGGTAGTCAGCTGTAGGTATATCGAAGTGCTTCATAAACTCTTTCGAGAAAACCTTAGATCCCTCTAGCAGAGCATATTTTTTAGATGGACCAAAGATCTTGAGATTATGTTTATTGAATTCATCAACAATCCCATCAACGAGTGGTGCTTCAGGACCAACAATTGTAAGATCTATATTTTCCCTATTTGCAAAATCTATTAAAGATGGTGTGTCAGCTGGTGATAGATCAATATTTTCTATATCCTGTTCCTTAGCGGTACCACCATTACCAGGACATACATAAACTTTTTCAACCTTTTCTGATTGCATTAGTTTCCATGCCACAGCATGTTCTCTTCCACCTTGACCTATAACAAGTACTTTCATAAATTAATGCTTGAAGACTCTTATACCACTTAATACCATAGATATTTTATGTTTATTCGCAACATCTATTATATCCTTGTCACTAATTGAGCCGCCTGGTTGAATTATTGCAGTTACCCCAATTTTTTTTGCAAGGTCGACATTGTCTCTAAATGGAAAAAAAGCTTCCGAAGCCATAACACATCCTTTCAGGGAAATACCATGATTTTTAGCTTTAGTTTTTGCGATATTAGTAGAGTCGATCCTACTCATTTGTCCTGCTCCTATCCCTAATGTTCTTCCATTTTTTGCAAATACAATTGAATTAGATTTAACATATCTCGATACTTTAAAAGCAAATAAGAGATCAGCAATCTGGGTTTTTGTTGGTTTTTTTATGGTAACTTTTTTTAAATTTTTTTCAGTTATGTTAATAGAGTCTGACTCTTGAAACAGCATCTTATTTTTCAATGATTTCATTTCAATCTCTTTCTTTTTAGCATTGAAGTTATTAATGAGTAATAATCGAATATTTGGTTTCAACTTTATTATATCTATGCATTCTTTGTCAAAGGCCGGAGCAGCTATGACTTCAACAAACTGCTGAGAGATTATTTTTTTTACTAGTTTAGAATCTACTTTTTTATTGAATGCTATTATTCCTCCAAAAGCTGAAGTTGGGTCAGTTTTGTATGCAAAGTCATATGATTTTGACAATTTATCAGTTTCAGCAACACCACAAGGGTTAGCATGTTTGACAATTACACATGATGGTTTTTTGAATTGTTTTACACATGATAATGCGCTTTCTGTGTCGACTAGATTATTATAAGACAATTCTTTACCAGCCAATTGTTCATAATCAAACCCTGACATCAATGAATTTTTAATGTCATATATCGCTGCTTTTTGATGAGGATTCTCTCCATATCTCAATCCATTTTTTTTGCTTAGTTTGATAATTAGTTCATCTGAAAATAAAGTTGGTAACTGAGTTTGATGATTCAAATAATCGAATATCATTGCATCATATTGAGATATTTTATTGAATACCTTCATTGCTAACTCTAATCTAGTAGACGAACTTGTTTTGCCATTATTTTCTAGTTCATCAATTATCTTCATATAATCATTAGGATCTGTGACCACTGTTACTCTTTGATGGTTTTTTGCAGCTGCTCTTAGCATTGTAGGTCCACCTATATCAATATTTTCAATTGCATTTTCAAATGTACAATTCTTTTTAGAAACTGCTTCTTCAAATGGATATAAATTAACAACCACGATATCAATCAATTCATATGTTTTGTCTTTTAAGTTTTTTAAGGATGATTGGCCCTTTGCTAAGATTCCAGCATGTATTTTTGGATGTAAAGTCTTTACTCTTCCATCAAGAATCTCTTCAAACTTTGTAAAATCAGATATGGATATATTTTTGATCTTTTTTGATGTCAGAAATTTAGCCGTACCCCCTGTTGACAGAATAATATAGTTATTCTTAATGAGTTCACATGCAAACTTATCAATATTTTTTTTATCTGAGACGCTTAGTATGGCAAATCTTTTTTTTCCATTCTTCATTTATATGCTAAACCATAATCTTTTATTCTTTTTATTAGAGTACCCCTATTAATTCCTAAATAACTAGCAGTTTTTGTCACATTTCCACCTAAATGATTCAAAACTGCTGAAATTAACGATTTTTCAACCTCAGATATAAAGACATGATGTAAGTTTGAGACTCCTTGCCCATTCATCTTACTGATATAAGTCAAAGTCTCATTTTTAATAGTTCTGCTAAGAGAAGTTGTCGCAACTTTCTTTGTTTTATCCATTTTTTTAAATACACCCCATGTAACCAGGTTAAAATCACTCTGATTTTTACTGGAAAACGTTTTATTATATTACAGTTTTAATGAAGCGTATTAAAGTAATAATTACTAATTTTCTTTAATAAAATTATTCAGTGTATTTATTGTGAACGTGCCATCTATAAAAAAATCACTTTGTAAAAGTTTTTTATGGAGATCAATGTTAGTTTTTATACCTGTTATGACAGTTTCATCCAGAGCAAATAACATTTTTTTGATAGCTGTTTCACGATCTTCTGCATGCGTAACGATTTTAGCTATTAGAGAGTCATAATTAGGTGGCACATCATACCCAGAGTATATGTGTGAATCAATTCTAACTCCTGGGCCTCCTGGTGGGTGAAACTGATTGATATGACCGGGCGATGGCATGAATGTGACAGGGTCTTCCGCGTTTATCCTACACTCTATTGAGTGCCCATTGAAGGTAATATCCTCTTGTTTTATTTTTAGTTTCTCTCCTGATGCAATTAATATCTGCTCAGATATTAAGTCAATACCTGTTAAGAATTCACTGACTGGATGTTCAACTTGAATTCTCGTATTCATTTCAATGAAACTGAATGAACCATCTTGGTATAGAAACTCAAATGTCCCTGCCCCGGTGTAGCCTAATTGAACACATGCCTCAGTGCAGATTTTGCCAATTTTATTTATACTTTCTCTTGGAATATTTACCGCTGTGGTTTCCTCGATAACTTTTTGATTTCTTCGTTGCAATGAACAGTCTCTCTCTCCGAGGTGTACTGCATTACCAAAATTATCACATAATACCTGAATTTCAATATGTCTTGGTTTATCAAAGTATTTTTCAAAATATAAATCACCATTGCTAAATGCATTTTCTGCTTCAGATTTAGTAATTTTCATACCATTGGCTAACTCTTGCGGGCTGTTAATTATCATCATGCCTCTGCCACCACCACCATGTATTGCTTTTAACATTATTGGAAAACCAACTTTCTGTGCATCTTTTAAAACTTTTTTATGATCATCTGGCAAAACTCCATCATAACCAGGGATACATGGTACGCCAAAGGACTTCATTGCTGTTTTGGCTTTAATCTTATCCCCCATTTTTTTTAGAACTTTGCTTGATGGACCAATAAATATAAATTTGTTTGATTCTACAATTTCAGCAAATTGAGCAGACTCAGAGAGAAAACCATAACCAGGATGTATGGCATCCGCATTAGTCAATTCCGCAGCACTTATTATGGATGGTATGTTTAGATAGCTTTTTTTTGGATCTGGAGAACCTATACAGACCGATTCATCAGCCATCTTAACATGAGGTAATTGTCTATCAACAGTAGAATGAACCGCTACAGTTTTAATTCCTAATTTTTTACAAGAACGTAAAATACGTAATGCTATTTCGCCTCTATTGGCAATTAATACTTTTTGAATCATATTTTTATTTAATTATAAAGAGTGGTTGCCCAAACTCTACTGGTTCTGAGTCTTCAACTAGTATTTCTACAATAGTTCCAGCTTCTTCAGCTGTGACTTGGTTCATCATCTTCATTGCTTCGAGTATACACACTGTATCACCTTTATTAACCTTTTGTCCTTTTTCTACGAATGCTTTAGAGTCAGGGGATGCAGCACGATAAAATGTTCCAACCATAGGTGAATCTATTGTATCTCCATCTGTTGTAGGGTCTGGTTTTATACCCTCTTCTTTTGCAGGTACTTGAGTAACAGGCTCTCTGGCTGGAGGGACATCATATGTCTGTGTGTTGATAATAGGTTGTTGAACTTGTGATGCCCTTGAGAGCTTTATGGATTCTTCTCCTTCTTTTACTTCTATTTCAGCTATACCTGATTCCTCTAAAAGTTCTATGAGTTTTTTAATTTTTCTTAAATCCATGATTACTCCTTTATATTCTTAATAGCATCCAATAATGCATATCTATAGCCATTTGTTCCACAACCAACAATAACCCCATCACTAATATCACTTAAAAAGGATTTTTTTCTAAATTCTTCTCTTTTATGAATATTGGATATATGTATCTCAATGAAAGGGATTTCTACGCTTAAAAAAGTATCTCTTAGAGCAATACTCGTATGAGTAAGAGGTCCAGGATTAATAATAATAAATTTAATTTTTTCTAATTTAGCGCTTTGAATATAGTTTATGATTTCATGTTCGGCATTAGACTGAACAAAACTGATTTCAATATTATTTTCTAATGATAGTTTCTTGAGTGATTGTTCAACATCAGACAATGACTCTTTACCATAGATTTCAGGCTCCCTTGTACCTAATAAATTAAGATTAGGACCATTTATTATTAGTATATCTGTCAAAATTCCCCCTTTATTGAATTTTAATAGAAGTTAACAGATATTTGTGGAATATACAAGAAAATATTATTTTTTAATTTATATTGAGTTTATTAAGCTTAATTAGAAATTTATCTGCATCTATAAATCCCACGATTCTTGCAGATTCAATTTCGTTGCCATCATTATCGAAGAACATTAATGCAGGCGGGCCATAAATTTTATAATCATTCAGGAATTGAGCATGATCGTTGTTATTTTCCGTTATATCGAATTTAATTATATTTATTTTATTCAACAAGCTGTAAACTCTCTCGTCACTAAATGTATACTTATCGAGTTCTTTACATGCAACACACCAGTCCGCCCATAAATCTAACATTGTAATATTCTTCGCATCATTAATACTTTGAAATACTTTATCGGTCTTATATAGTTTAGTAAAAATAACCTTATTCTCTTTTTCAATAAAACTTGTAGAAGGGTTAAATTCATCATTGACGCTTAAACCATAGAACTGCAATAAAGAATAACTAACGAGTAATATACTAAAGATATTTAAAGCAGATTTAATAACCACTCCTCTTATATTAGATCTAAAAAATATCCAGCTAACAAACAGAGCTAATACAGCCCACAAGAAAGCGGAAGTATTAATAGCTAAGATTCTTTCAACTAACCACACAGCAACTACTAAGAATAAAATGCCAAATATTTTATTTACAATTTCTAAATAGGGTCCTATTTTTTTCATTAGTTCAGATGCTGATGTACCTAAAACTATTAAAGGTAGCCCCATTCCTATCCCTAGTGAAAATAGTGCAGTTGCGCCAATAATGTAGTTATTCGTAGATGCTATATATACTAACGCGCCAATAAGAGGAGCAGTAACACATGGCCCAACAATTAATGCAGACAATGAACCCATCAGACCAACGCCTATATATGTGCCAGATTTATTAGTATTAGATTTACTTATTAGAATATTTTGAAGATACTGTGGCATCTGTATAGTTATAAAGTTAAACATTGATAAAGCAAGAAGTATAAACAGAGCTGCAAATCCTCCAATAAAATATGGATTCTGAAGACTTGCCTGAATATTAATTCCCGAAGATGCAATTATTGTCCCAACAATTGCATAGGTGCTTGCCATCGACAGTACATAGGTTAAGGATAATAGGAATGATTTACGAGTTGATATATTAGGTCCTTGCCCAACTATTATACCGGTAAGTATAGGTATCATAGGAAATACACATGGCGTAAAAGATAACAAAAGTCCTGCCAATAGGAATAAAAAAATATTGAATATTATTGACTGATCATTTAGTTGCTGAGTGATTGAATATTGATTATTCGATGAACTTGTTTTTAAAAAAAAACTATCCTTAGAAGAATATTCATCCAATGAAATGATTTTTTTTATAGGGGGATAACAGAGCCCGGCATCAGCACAACCTTGATATTTTACTATTAGGTTGGTGCCATCAATAATTTTATCGAACACTAATTTCACATTGGTCTTATAATAAAAAACATCCACATCACCAAAAAACTCATCAACTTTTCTTGTGCCATCTGGCATAGTAGCTTCTATAATTTGTACTTCGTCTTGGTCAGTTGAAAATTCGAACATACCCATGTAAAGGTAATAACCTTCTTCAATTTCCCAATTTATCACCATCTGATTATCATTAAGATCAGTAACAGACATTTTAAATGCCTCATCAGGTGAAATAAATTCTTGTCGTTTTTCCGGCAGGTCCAATGCAAGCGCGGATGTAGAAAATATAAATAGGATTATTGAAAGCATCTTTTGCATATTTAAATCATCCCTCTCATAGGCATAAATTATTTCTTATCTACATAATATATTATATTTTATAGAATTTTTGTCCATTAATGATAGTGTTAAGATTATATTATGAATATAAAAAAAATCATCGTTCTTTCGCTATTAATCCTACCAATACTTGAAATAGTATTATTTGTAGAAATAGGGTCAACAATAGGTAGTTTTAATACTATCAGTATAATAATACTATCAGCATTCTTGGGTATATACTTAATAAAAACTCAAGCCGTGATTCAGCTGAATCAAGTTCGCAATAAAGTTCTTCAAGGTATACGTCCTGATAAGGAGATTATGTCAGGTATTATAACCCTTTTATCAGGTATATTATTTTTAATCCCAGGATTTTTAACGGACTTTATAGCAATCTTTCTCTTAATCGGGCCTTTTAGATCTATTTTGATAAGGAAATACAGCTTTGCGGGTACTCGCTCAAAAAATCAAAGTAGAAGATCGGTCATCGATGTAGATTATAAGGAAGATGACTAATTCACTAATTACACTTGAAATTTAAAAAAAGGTCGCTATATTAACTATCAGGAGTAAAAAGAGCTCAATATAACTTACTTATGAGGATTACATATGAATATAAGACCACTACACGATCGTGTGATTATTAGACGAATGGAAGAAGAGAAAACATCTCCAGGCGGTATTGTGATTCCTGACTCAGCTACTGAAAAACCAGTGAAAGGCGAAGTTGTTGCCATAGGTAATGGCAAAATACTAGAAAGCGGAGATGTTAGGCCGCTAGATGTAAAAGTTGGCGATATAATACTTTTTGGCAAATACTCTGGTACAGAAGTAAGTGTAGACGGGGAAGAATTACTTGTCATGAGAGAAGATGACATTACAGCAATTATTAGTTAACAAATAGAACATTAGAGGAAATTATAATGACAGCAAAAGAAGTAAAATTTGGTGATGACGCTAGAAAAAGATTGGTTGCAGGGGTTAATATACTTGCAAATGCAGTAAAGACGACATTAGGCCCTAAAGGTAGAAACGTGGTCTTAGATAAATCTTTTGGAGCGCCAACTGTAACAAAAGACGGGGTATCTGTTGCTAAAGAAATCGAGTTAAAAGATAAGTTTGAAAATATGGGTGCTCAGATGGTTAAAGAGGTTGCATCTCAGACATCTGATATTGCTGGAGACGGCACAACTACTGCAACTGTAGTTGCTCAGTCAATTTTAAAAGAAGGGCTTAAATGTGTCGCTGCAGGAATGAATCCAATGGATCTGAAAAGAGGTATTGATAAAGCAGTATCAGTAGCTGTCGAGAGTTTACAAAAAATGTCTAAACCTTGCACCGACCAAAGCGCAATTGAGCAGGTTGGTACAATTTCAGCTAACTCAGATACAAACATCGGTTCAATAATTGCTGAAGCAATGGGCAAGGTAGGTAAGGAAGGTGTAATAACTGTAGAAGAAGGTCAGTCTCTTGAAAATGATCTAGACGTTGTAGAAGGAATGCAATTTGACAGAGGTTACCTATCGCCGTATTTTGCGACTAATCAACAGAACATGACAACTGAACTAGAAGACCCTTATGTGCTTTTATATGATAAAAAAATTACGAATATAAAAGATATGTTACCAATTTTGGAAGGCGTTGCTAAAGCTAGTAAGCCTCTTCTAATTATAGCTGAGGACGTTGAAGGTGAAGCTTTGGCAACGTTAGTGGTTAACAGCATAAGAGGTATTGTGAAAGTAGCAGCAGTTAAAGCACCTGGATTTGGTGACAGACGTAAAGCAATGCTTGAAGACATAGCTATTTTAACTGGCGGAACTGTAATTGCAGAAGAAGTTGGATTAAGTCTTGAAAAAGCTGATATTAGTGTTCTTGGTACTGCTAAGAAAATTAACGTCACAAAAGAAAATACTATTATTATTGATGGTGGTGGGAAAAAAGATACCATTGAAGGTAGAGTTAATCAGATTAGATCTCAAATTGAAGAGGCAACATCTGATTATGATAAAGAAAAAATGCAAGAGAGAGTTGCTAAACTAGCTGGTGGTGTAGCAGTTATTAAAGTAGGAGCTGCAACTGAGGTTGAAATGAAAGAGAAAAAAGCAAGAGTTGAAGATGCTCTTCATGCAACAAGAGCTGCCGTAGAAGAGGGTGTAGTCCCTGGTGGCGGTGTTGCAATGATTAGAGCTCGTTCTGCACTTGATAAGCTTAAAGGTGACAATCCTGACCAAGACCAAGGAATACAAATTGCTAAACAAGCAATGCAAGAACCACTAAGACAAATTGTTACAAATGCTGGTGAAGAAGGTTCTGTAATTCTAGCAAAAGTTGCTGAAGGAAAAGACTCCTTTGGTTACAATGCATCAACATCAGAATTTGGTGATATGCTTAAAATGGGTATACTTGATCCCACTAAAGTTACAAGGACTGCCTTGCAAAATGCATCCTCAATAGCTGGATTAATGATCACGACTGAGTGTATGGTTACTGAACAAGCTAGCGATGAAACAGCATCTGCGGCACCTGCTATGCCAGATATGGGCGGCATGGGCGGCATGGGAATGGGCGGCATGGGAATGTAATCCCAGCTTTAATAAGTTATAGAAACTTACTTCGAAGCCCCTATTTACTAGGGGCTTTGTTATTTTTGGTTTACTATATTACTTATGGATAAGATTTGGCTTAATAGCTATCCTAAAGGTGTACTTTCATCAATAGAGGATGTAACAAATACTTCTGTTCTTGATTTAATGAAGAATGCGTCGACTGAATTTTCTGACAACATAGCTTTTACCAGTCTTAATACAAAATTATCTTATAAAGATATAGATAATTACTCGAGTAAATTTGGCGCATATCTTCAACATGAATTATTTTTAGAAAAAGGATGTAAGGTTGCAATAATGCTCCCAAATCTTTTTACTTACCCAGTCGCTTTATTTGGATGTTATAAAATTGGAGCAGTAGTTGTGAATTTAAATCCTTTGTTTAAAGGAAGAGAAATAGAGAATACGCTAAATGATTCACGAGCAGAAACAATAATAGTTCTAGATAAATTTGTTAAAGAACTCGATAAAGTCATCAAAAGAACAAAAATTAAAAAAGTAATAGTTTGTAGGGCGTCTGATTTATTGTCGTGGCAAATGTCTTTGTTGGTTAATGTAGTAACTTTTTTTAAAAAAGAATCTATTAAAATCAATGAAAGCTACATTTCGTTTGTCAGAGCTATCTCTAGTAAATATAACTTAAAAAAAATAACTATTATGCCTGATGATATTGCTTTATTACAATATACTGGTGGTACTACGGGGAAATCCAAGGCAGCAGTATTAACTCATAATAATATTTTATCGAACATACAACAACTTGACTTATGGGTTGGGCCTCATGTAACTAAAGGGAGAGAAATAATAATTACTGCTTTACCTCTCTATCATATTTTTTCATTTTCGGTCAATTTTATATATTTTTTTAGTATTGGATCTAATAACATACTTATTGCCAACCCAAGGGATCTAAAAAGTTTTGTAAAAGATTTGTCAAAATATCGGTTCACTGTAATCACAGCAGTTAATACGCTGTTCAATTTATTATTAACTAGTTCCAAATTTAAAAAAATAGATTTTACATCACTTAAGTTTGCTGTAGGGGGTGGTATGTCTGTTTTATCGAGTACTGCTAAAAGATGGAAAAAAATTACTGGAGTAGAAATCACTCAAGGTTATGGACTAACTGAAACATCACCAATTGTTTCTATAAATAATATTACTGATCGATTCAATGGCTCTATAGGTCTACCTGTTCCTTCAACAACTGTATCTATAAGAGATGATGCTGGCAATGAACTTAGTTATGGAGAGCCAGGAGAATTATGTGTCAAAGGCCCGCAGGTAATGTCAGGATATTGGAATAATACTAGTGAAACAGCAAGCTCATTTACAGATGATGGTTTTTTTAAAACTGGCGATATAGCAACAATAGATAAAAAAGGATTCCTGAAAATCGTTGATAGAAAGAAAGATATGATTATCTCGTCAGGATTTAATGTTTACCCAAATGAGATCGAGGACTATGTCTCTGAGCATCCAGATGTTCTTGAGTGTGGTGTTATAGGTGTTACAGACTCTAATAGAGGTGAGAGTATACATTTATTTATAGTAAAAAACTCCCAATCGTTAACAGAAAACGAGATAAGAATATTTTGTAAAAAAGGATTAACAATATATAAGATTCCTAAAAAGGTAACTTTTATCGAAGAGATGCCAAAAAATAATGTAGGTAAGATTCTCAGAAGAAAACTACGTGAATTATAGTTTTAGTTGAATATTATCAAATGGTCAATTACAGGTTTGATTCCAATAACTTCGTTTAATGAGTGATTATGATGGCTAGGTGTATAACAGTAGACTCTTTCACCATCAGAAAGTTCAAGCTTGTATAAGAAGTCAGACCCATGGAAACTTTTTTCAATTACTTTTGCTGACTGAGTTGAATTATCATCATGGATAATATCATCTGGTCTTATCATAACTTTAACAACAGAACCTATTGAAAATTTTGAGGCATCACCAAAAAACTGACCAAGCTCAGTTTGCACATGATTGGTATCAATAACGTTCCCTTGAATAAAACTACCAATACCACAAAAAACAGCAATATCCTCTGTTAAAGGTTTATGGTAAAGATTATATGCAGTATCGTATTGAATTATTTTTTTATTATCAAGGAATGCAATTTTATCCGATATTTCAAAGGCCTCCTTTATATTATGTGTGATTACTATTGTGGTAATTTTTTCTTCTTTGAGAAGCTTTTTAACATCTGACATTAAAGTTTCTTTTAACTTTTCATCTAGCGCACTAAATGGTTCATCTAATAATAAAATTTCTGGTTTTGGAGCTAATGCTCTAGCAATTGCAACTCTCTGTTGTTGCCCCCCTGATATTTCATGCGGGAAACTCTTAAGGATTCCTGAAATATCAAGTAGAGTGCTCAATCTCTCGAGTCTTTTAGATTTTTCAGTTGGAGTATGTTTCTCAATACCAAACAGTATATTATTTTCGCAATTTAAATGAGGAAATAATGCTAGATCTTGGAAAATAATCCCAACTTTCCTATTTTGTGGTTCGACGACTTTAGATCTATCATCTACTGTGACACCATTAATCTTTACTCTTCCAGAATTAATATTTTCAAAACCCGCAATAATTCTAAGTAAAGAGCTTTTGCCAGAGGCACTAGGACCAATTATTGATATTATCTCTTGTTCATAGATATTCAGGTTTAAATTATCTATAATTTGGTTCCCATCAATATTGAGAGAAATATTTTCAATTTCTAATTTCATTATTTCCACCGAAATCAATTGTTTTTCTTATCAGCATTATAACAGGTATTAGACTTATGATAATAAGCATTAATGATGGCGAAGCTATATATGAAAGTTGTTCTGAAGATGCTAGCTCATAGATATTTATTGCTAGGGTATCAAAATTAAAAGGTCTAAGTATTAAAGTTGCAGGTAGTTCTTTAACGATATCTACAAATACTAAAATAAACGAAGTTATCAATGTGGTTCTCATTATCGGCATATGTATTTTTTTTAATATTGTAAGATTTGAAAATCCAAAAGATTGTACTGTTAAATCTATATTTTTTTTTATTTTCCCTAAACCCGTTTCTGTCGCATTATAGGATATTGTTGAGAATCTAACTAGGTATGCAAGGACAAGCGCAAATAAAGATCCGCTTAAATAATATATAGGCGAACCGAATAGAATAGATTGTATATTATCAACCATTGCTAGTGGTATAATTATTCCTACAGCTATAACAACACCAGGTATCGAGTAGCCAAGTGAAAATATTCTCAACGAAGATTTAATATAAATATTACTAGTAGATCTATTAATATAAGAAGAATATATTGAAATTAAAACTATTATAGCAGCAGCAATAGCTGCGATAGATATTGTATTTGTAATTATCTGTATAGAGTAAGCATTGAAAATATAATCATATGTCTCTAATATCCAGACAAATAACTGAATAACCGGAACTATAAAACCTATAACAGAAAATATTGAACACCAAAAAAACGCATATACACTTTTTATCCCATTTAGTTCTTTAGTTTTTAATTTTCTAGATTTCTGAGATGTATTAACATATTGACTTTTCCCTCTAGACGCTTTTTCTATAATAATCAGTATAAATACAAAAGTTAATAAGATTGAAGATAAATGAAGTGCGCTATTTTCATCTCCAAGTGAAAACCATGTCCTATAGATTCCTGTGGTAAATGTGCTTACGCCATAATAATCCATCGTCCCAAATTCTGCCAAAGTCTCCATCATAACTAAACTCAAACCAGCTATGATACCTGGTCTAGCTAGAGGAATACTAATTTTTGAGAAGAGCTCTCGACTATTTAAGCCTAAGGATTTTCCAACCTCTAAAGCACAATAAGATTGTTCTTTAAAAGATGAGTATGCCAACAAGTATACATATGGATACAAACATATGCTCAAGATGAAAATTACCCCATAGATGTTTCTTAACTCAATAATTTCATATAATTCTTTACCTAATCCAAAATAATTCTCTACTGAGTCAAATATCATACCTGAAGGCTCAAATAAACCAGCATAAATATATGCCGATACGTAAGTAGGTATTGCAATAGGCATAACTAGTAACCACTTAAATATATTTTTAGCTGGAAAAGTAAAGTTTGTTACAAGCCATGCACATGAAACCCCAATTATCACAGTGCAAAAGGCTACAGACACCAGTATAATAAGGGTATTATATAGATACTCTGACAATAAATTTTCACTCAGATGCCCCCATAACTGTGAAGGTGGTTGAACTATATATGAGAGAACAGTTATGATTGGGATAATGACAAGTAGAACGATAAAAAAAAGTACAATCGTATTTTTATAATCAATTACATTTTTAATCATTAGTTACTGCCAGTTTACCCTATCAAATATCTCGACAGCTTTTGTATTGTTTTTTCCTAGGTTGTTTAGAGATAAATTATCTTGTTTAAATGGATAACCCCAAGATTTTACAATATCACTGACCTCTATATCTTCTCTTATGGGGTACTCATGATTAGTTTTAGCATATAAGACTTGAGCTTTATCACCAGCTAGGAATTCTATTAATTTTATCGCATTCTGGGTATTTTTTGAATGCTTTACAACGGCAGCTCCGCTTATATTTATGTGCGCACCTCTATCCATTTGATTTGGGAAAAAAACAGATATCATTTTAGCATATTTTCTTTCATTATCTTTTTTCGAGGTAATCCATTTTCCTAGATAGTATGTGTTCGCAAGAGTTACATCACATTCTCCTAAAACAACAGATGTCATCTGAGTTCTATCATTACCTTTTGGTTTTCTAGAAAAGTTTCCAACTACTTTACTAGCCCATCTTTCAGCTTTTTCTTCACCTAGATGAGATACTAGAGAGGCAAGGAGAGATTGATTATATATATTACTGGATGATCTTAAACAAATTCGTCCTTTCCACTTAGGGTTAGCCAGATCCTCATAAGTGCTTAATTCTTTAATATTTACTTTTTGTGGGTTAAACATTATTATTCTTGATCGAATAGATAAACCATACCAATAACCTTCATCATCTCTAAGATGGGTTGGAATTAATTTATTTAACTGTTTAGAATCAATACGTTTTAATAAATTATCAGACTTAGCTTTATATAAGTTTCCTGCATCTACTGTTAATAAAACATCAGCCCGAGTATTTTTTCCTTCTTGTTGAATTCTTTTTTGTAGTGCTTTTGATTTTCCGGATATAATATTTACTTTGATATTTGTATTGTTCTCAAACTCTATTAATAAAGGTTTTAATAAATAACCTTTGCGAGCACTATAAATATTTACTTCTTCTATAACTTGACCGACCTGTTTACCAGTAGATTCATTATTTGAATATTCATTACTACATGATGATAATATACCAATCAAAAATAGTAATAAAACTGACCTTGCCATATCACCCCACCTCAAAACATTCATACATTAAATTTTGCTTAAACACGAATGATTCTCATTATATAGCTAGATCAGATATATTTAAAGTAATATGACGTATATATTTTCAGGAAAATACAGGTATTTTAGTTATGTAAGTCATGTTATAGTTTTCAGTTAAATTATACAAAAAAAGTGATTGCTCATGATAATGTCTGATCTACAGGGACAAATATGGATGGATGGTTCTTTTTGCGATTGGAAAGATGCAAAAATCCATATACTAACTCACACCATGCACTATGGTACGGGTGTTTTCGAAGGTGTTAGAGCATATGAAGCTAAGTCTGGACCAGCAATCTTTCGACTAAAAGAGCATACCGATAGACTTTTTCAGTCTGCAAGTCTTGTTGGTATGAAGATGCCTTTTAGTAAAGAAGAACTAATGCAGGCTCAGTGTGATTCAGTAACTAAAAATAATCTAAAAAATGCATACATAAGACCATTGTGCTTTTATGGAAGTGAAGGCATGGGTTTGAGAGCAGATAATCTTAAAGTACATTGTGCAGTTGCAGCTTGGGATTGGGGGCCATATCTGGGAGCTGAGCAAATAGAAAAAGGTATAAGAGTTAAAGTTTCACCTTTTCCAAAAAGAGATCCAGAGGCTATGATATATAAAGCAAAGGCCACAGGAAATTATATAAACTCTATGCTCGCCCTAAGAGATGCCTTAGCATCAGGCTATGATGAGGCCTTAATTTTGGGAACTGACAACTCGGTTAATGAGGGCTCTGGTGAAAACTTTTTCATGATTAAAGATAATAAGCTAATCACTCCAGAACTAGTAACAGTCTTAGATGGCATTACAAGAAAGACAATAATAACCTTGGCTGCTGATTTGGGAATTGAAACTATTGAGAGAAAAATTGAACTCAAGGAAATATACGATTGTGATGAGGCATTTTTTACTGGCACAGCTGCAGAAGTTACGCCTATAATAGAGATTGATAATACTAAAATTAATAATGGAGTTCCTGGCAAAACTACAAAAGTGCTGCAAAATAACTACTTCAACCTCATAAGAGGGGAATATGATAAACATAACGAATGGTTGACTCATTTATCTGAAATAAAATGATTTTAAAAAAGAAGATTCTAGTTATTGGTGATGTCATGTTAGATAGATATTGGATGGGACAGGTTAATAGAATTTCTCCTGAGGCTCCAGTACCAATTCTAGATGTAGATACTTCTGTTGATAAGCCAGGTGGAGCCGCAAACGTTGCTAAAAATTTATCTGATTTCGGAATGGATGTAACTTTGATTGGTTTAACTGGTGAAGATGAGGCGTCTGAAAAGTTATTAGAAATTTTATCGTCTACGAATATCAACTATAAACCAATTATTGATAAAAATATCAGAACAACGATGAAACTAAGAGTTATCGATAAAAACCAGCAGCTCATGAGGCTGGATCATGAAGATAAAAATCTTTCCAAAGTCGTTCCCAAGGCTTATGAAGATATGGAGGATACTTTAGGTTCTTATGATGGAATTATTATTTCTGATTATGATAAAGGAATGGTTAAGCCAATCATCAAAAAAATATTATCTAAAGCCAGCAGTCTAAAAATAAAAACTTTTATCGATCCAAAAGGAATGAATTTTGATTTCTATAAAAATGCTTACTTACTAAAGCCAAACCTAAAAGAGTTCGAAGATATAGCTGGAAAATGTCCAAATAAAAAAATATTTAATGAAGAAGGAGAAAAGCTTCGTAAGAAGTTAAAACTAGAATATCTTTTAATAACTCAAGGTAAAGATGGTATGACATTATTTGAAGATGGCAAAGCATCTTCCTACGCATCAAATCAACAGGATGTCTTTGATGTAACAGGTGCTGGGGACACAGTGATCTCCATTTTAGCAGCATATATAATTGCAGGAAAAAATATTAATACTGCTGTTGAAATGTCAAATATAGCTGCTGGAATATCAATTAAAAAACTTGGTTCAACTAGCGTTACCCAGAAAGAACTTAATAATGCATCTACAGAATAAAAAACTAGTCCAGAATTTAGATGAGTTACTCTCATTATGTGCAGATTATGCTGCCAAGAATAAATCTATTGTTATGACAAATGGCTGTTTTGACATACTGCATTGTGGACATACTCATATTCTGGAAGAATCAAAAAAACTTGGTGACATTTTGATTGTGGCTGTAAATAGTGATGAGTCTATAAAAAAAATTAAGTCTCCGAACAGACCGATTGTTGCTGAATTAGATAGAAGCTATGTTTTGTCATGTTTAAGTTCAGTCGATCATATTATATTGTTCAATGAAGAAACTCCTGAGAAAATTATTTCAAAAGTATTACCCGATATTTTAGTTAAGGGTAGTGACTATAAAGGTAAAAAAATAGCCGGTGAGGATATACTTATTAAAAATAACAAAAAAGTAGCCCTCATAGATTTGATAGATGGCAAGTCATCAACCTCTATCATCAATAAGATACTAAGACTTTAAAATCTTGTTGATTTTTATAACTACCTCGTCAATATTTATCAGCTTCATCGCACTTGGATCTCTTATTCTTTTGCCCCACTTGGCTTCTTCTATTTTCATTTGATGATATTTCTGTAAAGCCAAAGGATATTTATTAATAATATTTTCCATATTATCAATTGGCCCAGTTCTATCAGGATTTGAGGTAGCATATAGACCAATTACAGGTCTATTT
>Ga0222719_10002282_pt1 | contig 17657 bp, 17 predicted proteins | sample C33_34DmetaG_FD_165039 | JGI IMG/M metagenome (GOLD analysis project Ga0222719, IMG submission 165039) | Estuarine water microbial communities from San Francisco Bay, California, United States - C33_34D | ecosystem: Environmental > Aquatic > Marine > Unclassified | place: USA: California... | reverse complement strand
ACATAAATTACTTGTTAAACATAAATATAATAGAAAGGGTGAATGGTTTTATATAGAAGAGTTAGACGAACTGAAAGCAATCTTTGATAAACAGGAGAAAAAGAATGAGAAATAAAAAACCTCAACACATTATCAAGCACATGTTTGATAGGGGTTATACATCGTTTACAGGTAAACCGTATACAAGAAATGTTCGTGGAGCAAGAGTTATTATTGCTACACCACCAAGAAAATCAAATGCCTTAGAACAAAAGGAATGGGAACGTGGTTATAATGCTGCGTATTTTAATCAATTAGAAAAGGTAAAGCAGGATGAAGCTAGAAGAAGAAGCAAAGAAGTTCATGCAAGATAAACTAACTATAGCAGAAGTAATGACTGCTGATTTTTATGAGATGAAAGCAGGTCAGACCGCCATCTTTCCTAAGAGACAAGCTCTAGAGTATCTAGCTCTAGGCTTAACTAGTGAAGCAGGTGAAGTAGCAGGTAAGGTAAAGAAAATTATACGTGATGGTGCAGACATAGAGGACTATGAGCTAAAGAAAATAGCCATAGCAGCTGAGATAGGCGATGTGATTTGGTACTGTGCCATGCTTGCTAAAGAGGTAGGTGTTCCATTGAATGATATTATGAAAGATAACTTGAAGAAGTTACATGGAAGAAAGGTACGTGGAACATTACATGGTTCAGGGGATAATCGTTAGCCACGTGCCATTAAACCTTTTTGTTTAACGAAACCACCACGATTGAAGCGACTAGTAAGTTCTAATATCATTTCTTTCGCTTCTCGTGGTTTTAGTTGTTTATACGTTTTATCTAAATTAGTCATACCTTTTGTAAGATTTTTGTCTTCCGTTAAAAACTCTTTTACTTGCTTGTTAGCAGTTAAGCCTGAACCTATTTCTTTTGTCTTCATTTTGTTAGATATGTTATCTAAGGCTCTTTTAGCACTAAATCCTTTACGTCTGTTAGACATGCCTAGAGGACCATCATAAAATCCAAAATCTGCTAAAGTAGATAATATTTTTAAGTTATTATATTTCTCTGACCCTTCAGGAAATTTATCTGCTAGTTTATCAAAGTCATATGAGTAAGACCCCATTTTCTGTAAAAATTTATCGTATGAACCCCTAGCACCAAACTCACTAGTATATTTAGCTAATTCAGCCATGCTAGTTAAGACATCTTTAACATTATCGTATGCTTTATTTCTCATAACTATTGCTTCTTGTTTAGACATTTTATTTTGTGTAGGAAATATAGCTTTGTCAAAATCACTACCTGTTCCTGAGCCAATTCTTTCAAAAAGAATATCAGCTTTTTCAAATGCTATCTTGGCTGCCTTAACCTTTTCAGGTGTATCTAACTTCCCTATATCTTTACCTTCAAATAATTCAGCTTCACTTTTTAAAACACCCCTTTTATCTGGAACGATATTAGTGCTATAATCAGCTTTGCTAGGGTCTAAATCAGATATAGACTTAGGGTTAAAATATTCAGGAAAGGCTACAGCTAATTCAGCTTCAACGTGACCTGACTTAGGTAACATAGTAGCACCAAATTCGTTTTTATTTGTTTTACTAAAATACTTTTCAGTTAAAAATCTTCTAACTGAACTGTTTGAAGCTAGACTATTAGTTAAATCCATATAATCATCAGGCTTCATATTGCCCATTTTTTCATATGGTAGTTCTGCGTAGATTAAATTTTCTATAATAGGTCCAGAAACAATATTCTTGTCTTTATTTAGAATTGTGTCGGGATTGGTAAAAGATGGAGACATAGAAACGTTAGGGTCACGTGAAGTAGACAATAGTTGAGAGTCACGTATTTCTGCATGAAAACCATCACCTGCTGTTAATCCCCTAGCTTCTTTAAACACACCTCTAGATTTTGCAATACCTTCTTCTGTATTACCATAAGGTTGAAAACCTTGTGTGACCAACATGTCTTTTCGAGTTGCATCTAAGCTAGTTGTTCCTTCTGGATAATCCTTATAAGAAGCCAACTTATCTTGCATACCTTTAGAACCATGGTACACAGTAATATTATCAGGTCTATTTAATCTCTTTATTGCTCTTTTCTTTTCTCTGTAACTCATGTTCTTAAATTTTATTCTAGCATCAGCTAATTTTTTAAGTTGAGCTTCAGATTGTTTATTTACTAATGCCTTGTCTTGAAAAGTTTTACTTGACTTGACCATAATATCTGCAGCATCTTTTAAGTTGCCATCTTCTATTAACTCTTTAACGGTATCTTTGGCGGCATTCTTACCCATTCTTGATACAAAACCTATTCCTGGAATTAGTCCTAGTGCTACTAAACCTGCAAATGCAGTACCTAAACCTAGATTCACTAGGTCTTTTTCTTTGTACCCCTTTTGCATAAGCTCATAAGCACGTTCAAAGTCTTCAGGTGCTTCTTTATATGCAATGATATCACCTGTTACTGGAGCCATTGATGCACCTGCATATGCAAACTCTTCAGCAGTCATTGGTTTTGTACCACTTGCATCAACAACTTCCTGAAACTGTGTCTTGCCTACTTCACGTTCTGCACGTTTCTGTTCAGCATCAGCGAACATTCTATCTGTTTCAGTTCCTAGTTCAAAGCCACGTATTGCCATTAGTCTAGTAGTCTCCTTTTATGAACTCCTAATGCCCATTTATATAAAGGCATAAGTTCTCCATTTTGTGTGGTTATATCTCTATTCAAGTTAGATTGTATATCTTTTATTTCCTCTGAACCCCCATCAGCAAAAGATATTTCGTTATCTCGCATTAGTCTCTTATAAATTGTATCTAATGTTTTTCTATCTCCGGCAGGTATTTTTCTCCATATTTGTTCTTTTACAACACTTAATTTACCTGTTCCCTTACTTTCTTCATCTATTTCTTTTTTAGCTTTATCCTTTGCTAGTTCAGTTACTTCTCTAGCTTTAGATATTAAGTAATCTCTTTTTTCTTGTTGAGTAGGTCTTCTCTTATACTCAGGTGAGTCGATAACTTTTTTCATTCTTTCACTTAAATTAGTTTGTGCTCCACCTTCACTTAGATGGTGTCTTGTATATAAATCTATCAAGTCATCACTATCTCTTCTGTACACATTATAATACTGAAGATTTAGTTTAGCCATCTCTGATTGTAAGGTATTTTTCTTTGGTCTCCTAGTGAAACCAAACATCTGTTTTTCTATTGGATTAATAGAAATCATTCTGCCTGTTCTTGTTGGGTCAGCCATAGCTACATCATATATAGGACCTACATCAGGAAGAGCACGAAATCCTCTTTTGGTTACAATATCTAAAATGTTTAGGAAAGTATTTTCTCCCCTTTCTCCCATTCTTGTTTCAGGAACATATCGTGATTCTTTATCAAACTGACTATACAAGTCTTTGAAAGTAGACAAAGGTATAGTGAATGTGTTGACTACATTTCCTATAAACTCGCCTATTACCTTTTCTCCTTTGACATCTAAATCACCTTCTCCAAATACAGCATCCATCATATTGTCTAGAGCATAGAAACCATAACCAGTTCTAAACTGCGAACCTGCAAGAGCTTGCATGGTTTCTCTAATATAGTTTTCTTTTGAAGGTGCAATTTCACCTATGTCTGTTTCACCACCCACATCAGATTTACTCCATCTATAATATATATCTGCCGCCAACATAAAAGGTGCGAAAGGACCATACAGAGCTTTACCATCAATTATGTCACCCTTATCATCTTTAAATTCAGACCAAGTTACTCCATCTCCTTGTTGCTCTCTCCATTGTAAAGCGGTAAGAAACATTGCTGCACCTGCCATCTGTTTAGCAGCTTTTTCTTTTACAAGTTTACTATCTTTAAAACCTTCTAGAGTTGCTTTTTTATAACCTGCTTTTTTACCTATGTTTTCTATACCAAGATAACCTATTAATGGTGCATGGTCGTATAAAAACTTCATTTGGTTAGCTATAAATCTAGGAAAGGGCATCCAAGAAGATATAACAAAAGGCATATCTCTATGAGCTTTTAAGAATCCTCTAGTTCCTCTAGCTATAAGACCTTTATCAGCACCTTCAAAAGATGACTGATACACAAACTCTAATGAGTCTTTTATTGATTTATTAATAATATCATCAGGGATTTGATTAAATTGTCCATTTGCAATTATTTCATCGAGGTCATTGCCTAAACCTTTTAGGTTAGCATCTTTAATTCTTCTTCTCAAAGAAGCTGTCAACATAGCTTGTTTAAAAAAGTTATCCGATAAAGTATTAAGATAATTTAATTTAGTTCCAACAGAAGCTAGACCAGATTCTGCTCCTGTGGTTGATGCTAAATCTGCCGCATCTCTAAATAATTTACGTGCTGTATCAGGCATACTTTTTTCTAAAAGTTGTCTAGTGACATTTGCCTCTGATGGATTAATCATATATTTAGCGACATCAAAAACACCATCTAAAGGGTTTCTGAGATTTAAAATATTTTCAGTTGCTCGTACCCCTGCATCAATTGCTACCCTAAGTCCTGCATTTATGTTGTTACGCATAGTTGTAGCAGGTTGAGATGTCATAGCACCCAATCTAACTCTATCTAAGTCTTTCCAAAATGTTCCACTTTTAGCTGCTTTAGCTATTTCTTCTCCTTCACGAGCAGTTAAAGTAGATACTCCTGATTGTTCTAGTTTTTTCAAGCTAGTACTTAACTCGCCAATAGCTTGTTTTAGATTTCCACTAGCACCTAATGTTCTACCAGCATCTGATAATTCAGCTTTATATATTAAAGAGAATTGGTCTGCTGTAATATTATATTCTTTAAATATGTTTCTAATTTCTGGACTAGTTATATCCCCATCAGATATAGCTCTTTGAAGAACTGCAGTAATTCTTTGTCCTTTTTTTCTTTTTATCTTACCTTTTTTAAGTACATCATAAGCTGCCGCATTAATATTTTCTACTAGCTCAGTAGGAAATTTACCTGTTAATGTACCCAACTCTTTAGCATCAGCAATATCTCTCATTAAACCTTGACCAAGAAAGACTTTTTCTGGGTCTAGTGCGTTTAGATTATCATTTATGTAATTATATGTTCTCTTTGCTTCCTTGTTATTTGCTACTTTCTTTAATGTTGCTTTCGCTTTTAAATTAGCATCTGCAGCTATTTTCTTTTGTGCTTGCTGTGCAACATCTAATTTTTCAGCAGCTTTAAGTGCCTGTCTTGTTTGAAGTATTCCTGCTCCACCACCAATAACACCACCTGTGATACCTGATATTCCTGTAGTTAAAGCAATGTTACCATAATCTATTTCATCTTGGTAGCCTGTCTCTTCTCTAGTCATTTCTTGAGCAGTACCTTGAACTGCACCAATACCTGCTTCAGTCAATCCTGCACGAATAGCACTTTTCTTTATGCCTTCACCCAATAGTTGCTTCATGCCAATTTTTGCTAGATTAACACCACCGAGAGATGCAAGTTTTCCTAAACCACCTGTAGCTATACCTGCATAGGTAGAAGGTGCTGTGAATACACCTTGGATATAGTCACCTGCAGCATCAAAGAACCCTTCACTTTTTTGTGTCTCAAATAAATCTATGAGTCTAGCAAACTGTTCTTTATCTTCTTGATTAGCATTTTGTGCATATTCTAAGTCACGTATAGCAGTAACTTCATTGACGTTTTGATAACGAAAATGTTCCATATAGGCATCATATATATCTTCAGGGGTTGCTAAGTCTTCCTCTGTATAGCCTTCTCGCTTTACTAGAAATCCTTTAGCATCCTCTAGAAATTCACCATCCCCTATAATATTTTCTTTGACTTTTTCATCGTCATCAAGATAATTATAGCTACGTTTTTGTTCAGCACTTAACATTAACTGTCCTTATTTAATGAGAGAAATATCGCCATTTAGGTCAGCCATTTGTTTTTGATATTTTTTTATGGCTCTTATTAACTCTACACGTAATCTCTGTGGCATGTCTTTGTAAAGTTCTTCAAGCCTAGCTTTTTCTTTCTCAAATCTAGCCACTACTTTCTCGGTTTTTGATAGAGTAGGCTCTTTGGTATCCTTTTTGTTTTTATTTCCTTTGTTACCACCTGGGTCTGCAGGTGTCCAACCTTTAGGTAATACATTTAAACCATCAGGACCTACAACTTTCATATCTAATTTTAAACCATCTTTTGTTGTATTAAAATACTTATCAAATACTTGCTTTTGAGCATCAGCAGGAGACATAAATTCTTTTGTTATTAAATCTTCTACTTCGTTAGACATCTGACTTTGTATAGTCATACCGTAGCCTTCATTGACTTTATCATCACTACTAAACACATACTCACCACTAGACGTAATGCCTGATTTTATACCTAAAGCATTAGCTAAATTTCTTGTGAAGTTTGATTTGATAGAGTTAGCAGTAATGTTTCTAGTCTTCTGCATAGAAGCTAATGCTCTTTTTCCTAAATCAGAAACTTCTATTCCACCGTAATCTATAGGCTTGTAATCGTCAGAAGATGTATCTACTGCATCTACTCTTTGCTTTATTTCTTCTTGAGCACTTGTGCCATCATCTGTACCAAAAAATCTTCTTAGAGGATTAATTGAACGTGGAGCTTTTAAATTGTCAAAAGATTGATTTAGTTTTAGAGTAGGTCCAGCAAGGGCTTCTATAATATCTGTAGTACTATACTCACCACCTACACTAGGATATTCACCACTAACTTTATACAAAGAGTTTAAGTCCAAACTAGCATCTCTTAGTTTTAATTTCATTAAAGTCGGAAGATGCCCAGCTTTATAGGCTTTACCTGCAAGAATAGGATTTAAGCCATTTTCAACTGCTCTTTTTATTTCAGGCTCAATTTTTTCTCGCCTTGCTAACCTTTTTAATTTATTTCTAGCTATCTCTTCGGTTGCTGTCTTAGTAGCTGTTTCGATAAACTTATCTCTTCTAGCTCTATCTGCTTTCTCTAACTCATCTATCTTTTCTTGAAAACCTTGTAAAACATAGGGGTCATTTTTTGCGGCATATGCGGCAACGACAGCAGCTATACCACCCCTAACATATTTATTGTCAAAAGCACCAAAAGTGTTATTTTCTTCTTCTTCTTTTTTTACTTCGTCTGCCATTAAGCTCTCCTAGCCATTAAACCTGTAGGCATGGTTTCTTCAGCCATAGGTGTTTCTTCTTGCTCTTGTATTGTATCTTCTTGTGAACCCATACTATTCTCATTAGATGCATTTTCAACAGCTAACTCAATAGTTGAATCTTGTAATTCAGACTCTATATCTCTTTCTATTCCTGTTACGTATTCAATCCCATCACTCTCTGCTATAAACATTATCATTTCCATAATGATAGGTAATGACAACATGCCAACATCAAGACTGTGTACACCATTCATCATATTAACTGTTTGCATTGCATTGGCAATCATTGTAACAGGCATCTTTGTTTCTAATAAATTTAACACATTCTCTGCAAAAGCGTCATCTTGCATCTTTGCGATGTAGTATTGTGCAACGTCATCTACATTTGTATATTGAGCAGGTTGTTGCCAAGGTCTAGCACCTAATTCATGTGTCATGCCCATTCCTGGGACAGGTAAATCAAATACAGGTTCTTGTCTATTTTCGTACATAGTATTACACTTTCTGCTTTAACATATTTCTTTGTTTTCTGATAGCTATAAAATAATCTAAAGCTATCTCTAAAGGTTCTTGTTCCTTGTCTTCATTTTTATCATCTTTTTGTTTAAGTCTTTTTAATAAACCTTTAACACCGCTACTTTCTTTGCTAGGTGCAGAAGACTTTCCTGCTACTTGCATTGTTTTTGCTAGTGCATCAAACTTAAGATATGTTGCTTTAGCTGCGTTGTTTATCATTTGTGTCATTTAAGATTCCTTATTTAAAAGCTGAGAACATACTACCTATAATACCACCTAATGCCTTTTTACCTGCGGCAGATTTGGTAGCATTGGCAGCGTATTCCTGTGCCTCTTTACTAATCTCTGCAATCGCAATTGCATTGATTCTGTCTAATTCACTCTCAGCACTTTTCCATGCCCACTCAACAGTATCAGAATAGAAAGACCACATATTATTATATGCAGTATTTGACACATCTAAAACTGCTTTAGCATTTAATTCGTTAGCACGATTGATTGCGGCAGTATCTGCTGTAGCTATCTCTCTTCTCCATACGGCATTACTTTGAGCAATAGCTAATTGGTTGTTTGCATTGAATTGGTCACGTTGATTTCTAACTTCTGCATTAAAACGTTCAATAGTATTTGCCTCACCTGCATTAAATTGTGCCTGTGCATTTGCCTGTGTCGCATTGAATTGAGATACATTGTTGGCTAGATTTGCCATGAATTGTTTTGTTTGATTTTCTGATGTAGCATTAAACTGCTTAGAAGCATTATCAGCAGCTTGGTCTGTTAATATAGACTGATTGATTGTTTGTGCATTGAACAAGGCTGTCTGCTGTTCATTACTCAAGTTAGCCATCTCCATTTGCAAGAAGTTCTGTGCATTTTGAACTGCAGCCTGTTGATTGTTACTTAGGTTAGCCATGTCTAGTTGTGACAATGCGGCAGCTTCAGCCATAACCATAGCTTGCTTATTAGATAGATTTTGTAAATTCATTGTATTTACAGCACGAGAATTTTCCATAGCTATATTTTGTTCAGCAGTAAAGTTCATATTAGCTATATCACCTATTCTAGATGAATTTTGAACTCTTGCCTGAAACTCTTGGTCAAACTCTTGACCCATGAATGTTGCTCTTTGTTGAGCCGCAAGCATAGCACGTTGCTGTCTGTTGGATAAGTTTTGTGTTTCAAATTGTGCTTGGATATTAGCATCGGCTTGTGCTATTGGAAGGGCAGATTCTAATGCACCTTGTATAAGTGCCTGACCTGCAATACTAGACGCACCCAAACCTCTAGCTGCCAATTGTCCTTGAATACCACGTAGTGCTCCTGCCGCCCACGGTGGTGGGTTATTCATATCAAAGTCAGCAGTTAATTCTTTTAGTTGACCTTGTACTGTTGCTTTTTCTGTTGGGGTAGCTGTGGCGGCTTGAATCTGTTCAGTAAACTTGGCTGCTTTCTCTGCATCTGCGGCACCACTAATTAGTTCACCATCCTGTATCTCACGTTGTACAGGGTTCTCCATTATGTAGGCATTGCCTTGTGCAGCCTCTAAATCAGATACAGCAGACTTTGTTTGTTGAGCAGCTACTACTTTAGCTCTTGGGTCATTAGGGTCTGTCTGAGCAGGTAAGTTAGCTTCTAAAGCTGTTCTAACTTCATCTGTAGATTTTGTGGCATCGTATGTTGAGGTAGTTACTTCTTGTGCATCATCTGCCTTAGTAGTATCTGCTTGACTTACTGTTGCATCTGTTTGTGTGCCAACTTCTCCTGTTCCTGTAGCAATCTCTTGCTTTGGGTCTTTTTGTATTGTCTCAACTTTTGTAACAGCACCTTCAGGTATCGCACCTGTCTGTGCCATTTTAGCTGTTACATCTGTTATGTTTGCTTTTCTAGTTCCCTGTACTACATTGCCATCTTCGTCAGTTGTTGTTGTTGCAACATCACCATAGGCATCTACTTGACCTTCGCCTGTTCCTAGTGTGGTTGTAGGTGCTTGTTTTTGAGTTTGTAGAGGTGTACCATTTTCAATTATAGGAAATTGTTCTAAGTCACTAGGATTAGGTCCTCTACCCACTGTTTGTGTAGCTATGGGTGTACCCCCAACCTGCATTCTACGTACAGCACCCCCTTGTGCCATTTGTATAGCACGTTGATTGTACATATTCATCATGTTTTGTTTGTCAGGGTTTTGTTGTAAGTAACTGTCAAAGCCTTCCAAGCTACCTGTGTAACCCATACTGTTAGCTATCTTTTGTAATCCTTGTGGCTTAAAGCCTTTAAACATTGCCATACTTTATTCCTTACTTCATTACGATTGCAACAATCAAAGCCACCACCCCAAGTGTACCCACCATAGACATAGCTTCTATTCGCCACATTCTTTTGTCTAAGTTTTCTAGCTTGTCATTGACTGCTTGGTATCTGATAGCACACTCTTTTTCGTGGGCATCAAGTTCCATCTGTACTTTGAGTTCAGGTTGCATTTGTTGTTTCATGTGTTATTTCCTACTTATCCAATTTCAATATAATCTAAGTTTAACACTATTCTATAAGGTGCTTCACAAGTATTAGTTGAGCCTGTGTGCATCAAAGTATTAGGAAAAATAGCTATTCTATTTGCGACACTTTCTACTTTAGTATCATCTTTAAATTTAGTGTATCCATTATTTGTATTTAAATATAATACAGCAGTTTTAGCAATACTAGGTGCTTCTGGTATGTCTATATGCATTCCATGTTCTATAATTTTATCTGTTCTAAATAATAAATTTGCCTTAATTCTTATAATACTGCACATATTCAATTGTTCAATTAATGGTGTCATAAAATTAAACATGTGACTTTGTGGAGATTTATAATCATAAATAACGTGTGTCATTTGAATATGACCATCATTATCAACAATACTATGTTGTAAAAACCATGCTAATTTATCACTAGTAAATTCTTTTATTAATCTTTCAAAGTTGATATCATCTAAAAATTTATCTTTTGTTTCTATCATACAAAAGGTATTCCACAAAACCAAGCGACTAAAGAATACCTAGTTCCTTTTGTAACGGGCTTAACTCTATGCACCATATAAGATGGAAACACTATAACAGTTCCTGTCTTTTCTTTAATTAATCTTTCATCATCATAAAATTGAAATTCTCCACCTTCGTAATCTTCACTCAATACAATGGTCATTGATAATTTTCTTGCTTTACCATGTAAAAATTTATTGGTAGGTTTGAAGTGTTTGGTAAACCCGTTGCCATCTTGATGAAAATCATAATGTCCATCTTTTTCGTACTTTGTTATTTGCATTGGCTCACATGCATCTATTATAAAATTCCAATTTGAATTTACGTTTGCAGTATTAGCATAATCCCAACAAAGATTAAAAAGCCAATCATCATTAGACCAAGCCACATCAGTTCTTCTTATTTTTGTATTTACTGATGCTTCTGATACTACATTATGTGCTATTACAGCCTCTTTCCATTTATCTTTACCTAAACTTATTATACGTTGACATGTCTCTTCGCTAAGAGCATTTTCAAACACCCAATAATTATGTTCTGCATTTTGAAAACTTTTTTTGTTAGTATTTAATTTAATTACATTCATGCTTATAGCGTTAAGTTACCATCTACAAAATACATATCAATCATAGGAGTGGTATCCCATTGACTGTATTCAATAAACTGAACACCTGATTCTAGTACGTCTACTGAACTGTCGTAATTATAATCTTGCAAACTCCAAACACTAGAGTCTAAATCACTAGGTAAAACTCCATCAGAAACTGAACCTAAAAATTGTAAAGTATTATTATTAACTATTATTTTATGTACTGCCATATATTGTTCCACTATTTGTTAATGTTCTTGATGTGCCTGTTATAGCCGCACCACCTGAACCACCTGGATTAGCAGAGCTAGTTGGGTAATATCCTACACCACCAGGAGCTCCCCAGCCGCCACCGCCGCCACCGCCGCCTAGGTCTCCACCTACGTTAGGTGCATTGACACCTGGATTCCCTGCTGAACCACCAGCACCACCTGGTCCTCTACTTCCGCCAGGACCCCCAGCACCTCCAGTGCCCGGAAGTATTCTACCACCTCCACCAGCACCTTGAGTTCCAGCGAATGTTGTAGCAGAGCCACCACCACCAGCTCCACCACCATATCCAAAGCCAGTACCAGTACCATTAGCTCCTGCCGTACCTATAGAGCCACCTGCACCTGCGGGTCCTCCTCCGTTACCGCCACCAGCTCCGCCTCCACCAGTACCATTTCTACCTCTACCTCCGCCTCCACCGCCTCCTGCGATGAATGCACCAGAGTTGTTGATAATAGTTACACCTGCTGATGTTACGTTAATTGCGGGTCCTCCATTATTATCACTAAGATTAGCTCCATTTCCACCTTTGCCTATTATGTAGCCATTGTTAATTACGGTACAAGGTATATTGATTATCATACCTGCGGTAGATGTACTATCAGACCAAATGTAAACACCACTGTTAATTTGTAGTGTTTCACCAGAACTTATGTAACTTGATACTGTGATTTCTTGAGCACTACTGGTTATTTCTGTAGGAGCAGTTGTACCACCAAAGTCTGCGGACATACTGATTTGACCAGAACCTGAAGCATTACCTTTACCGTAATATTCAGAAAGTGATATAGGGTTAGCACCACCATATTCTGTTTGAATTTGAGATAAACTTATCTGTGAACCAACTGCAGGAAGTGCCATTTATTACTCTCCTTTTAATTCATTTATTTCTTGCTTAAGCTCTTTGATTGACTCAATTAGCAGACCTATGATTTGGTCGTACTGTACAGTCTTATATGCTACACCATCGTCTGTCTTCAATGGTAACTCTTTCTCACTTACTGCACTTGGTAGAACCTTTTCTACTTCTTGTGCAATAACACCAGCAGATTTCTTGCCATCGGCTTTGTATGTGAATGTGTAACCATTAAGTTGACTTACTTTGTCTGTAGCATTTTCAATCTTCTCAATGTCTGTCTTCAGTCTTTCGTCTGATATAGTTGTTGAGTAAGCAATTACGTCACCATCTGCGTGGAAGTCACCATCTGATTCCATACGAAATTCTTCACTATTGTTGGTTATAAAAGCTATATGAGCATTATTTGAAAATGAAATATAGTCAGTACTATCTAATCCTATATTGCCACTAGCATACATATTACCAGTAACATCTACTCCACCTGATGTTGTTTCAAACTTTATAGAGTTATCATAATAAAGGTTTACTCCAGCATCAGTGGAAAACGTTGCCATAGTTTCAGTAGTGCCTTTTTGTAAATAAATACCACTTCCTTGTGAAGTTATTACTAACTGTCCTACACCTACATCTTGTATATAGCTATTAGACCCATCGTGATAAATTTGTAGGTCATCACTAGAACCTATCAATATCACATCATTATCTTGCAGGTCCAAGTCACCACTCATTGTAAGTGTGCCACTAATATCAGCATTGCCATCTACATCCAAGCTATCACACTGTAGTTCACCAGTAATGTCTACACCATCTGACTTGGTAACGAATTTTTCTACATTGTCATACCTTAATGAAACTGCACCATTATCATTGAATACTGCATAAGTTTCACCTGCATCACCTGAACGAAGAGTTATTGTACTAGAACCATCAATGAAAAGGCTACCAGCTCCTTGGTCTCTTATAATACTATTTGAACCATCATGGAAAATCTCTAAGTCAGTTCCTGCACCAAATATGGCTTTCACGTTATCACTAAAATTTAAGTCACCTGATGTCTTGGTATCTGCTGCATCACTTCTTAAGAATGAAGCACTATCTACACCATCTAATGTATCAGCATCTAGACCACTACCACTACCATCTACTGTCTTTATAAGTGTAAGTATTTCACTAGCACTTTGGTCTGCTGTTGCACCACTTTCTATACCATCTAACTTTGAACCATCAGATGCTACATCTCTGCCATCTACTGTGCCTGATACAACTACGTTGCCTGTTACGTCAACGCCTGATGTTGTGGTTTCAAATTTACCTGCACCTGCATAATGTAATTGAACTTTTCCACCATCATCAGCAACAATCATGCTTTGGGTATTTCCTGCATTATTTACACGAAAGTTTGTACCTAATAATATTAAATTACTAGCACCAGTTTCAGCAATATAACTAGCACCAGACGCACCATCGTGATAAATCTGTAAGTCAGCACTGTCACCCAACTTAATGATATCACCGTCACCCATGTTAAGGTGTGTAGTTAGTGTAGTCTCACCTGTAACACCAAGAGTACCTGCTACCTGTATGTTCGTGTCAAGTTTTGCACTCGTAACGGAGTTAGCTGCAAGATGTTCTGCATCAATAGAACCTGCAACGTAGTGTTCAGAATCAATTGAATCATCAGCTATCTTTGTTCCATCAATAATGTCAGCAGCTAAATGTTCTGCATCTATTGACCCTGCAACATAGTGTTCAGAATCAATAACATCATCTGCTATTTTAGTACCGTCTATAGCGTCTGCTGCTATCTTTGCAGTTGTAACTTGTAGGTTACCTATATGAGCAGTATCAATTGACCCATCTACATATTGGTCACTATCTACAGAGTTAGCTGCCATTTTTCCGACAGTGACATTAGCATCCGCTATCTTAGCTGTTGTAACGTTTGCATCTAGTATCTTTGCAGTTGTTACAGCATTACTTGCTATACCTCCTGCAGCAATTTGTGGTCCTTCACCTGTAGTGCCATCGTGTGAATGTCCTGTACTGCCATTGAATGCAGCTTGGACTGCATCAAACTCACCATCGAGGTCTGATGCGTTAATAACGTTCCCATCAGCTATATTATTTGCTGAATCGTTACGAGTATATCCTGTTCCCATTTTTTATCTCCTAGCGTTAGTAATATACTGCAGGGTAGCAGCGTCTATGGTAAATGTAGCATCTACATTTGTTCCCACGGTTTCGTATACAAGTGATACAGTAAATCCTGAACCTATAGTTTGAACTTCGTAAACAGTTTGTTGTTTTCCACCAAATGTGGATGTTCCAAAAGTTCCAACACCATAAGTAAAAGAGCTACCACTATCGTTTGATAACACTGTTGAATTTGGTTGAACCGTATTAGGTTGGTCAAAATCAAACTTCAGTGTATAAGAAAGCTCTAGTTCCCCATCCGTGTCTAAATATGTCGTACCTTTATATATAGTTTTTCTGACTTTTGGGTCTCCTAAAGGTATAAAAGGTGTGGCAAATGTTGCAGGAATAACTGCTCCATCTAAACTATTTCCTTGTTCCATTCTATAAATGTAACCATCAGTAGCACCAAAATATATATTTTCAGTACGACCATCATATTCACTATATGTCACAAAAGCATTAAAGCCACGTAAATCATTAAAAGATAATCCACCTTCTAATTGTGTTGCTGCAATACCTTTAGCTGCATTATTTGTGAATCCTGTATTATATCCAAATATTCTATATTGACTTTTCTCACGAATAACTGTACTTGAAAAACCATTAGGACTACTAGCAATTAAATCTAATATTTCAGCCTGTATTGGTTTTGAGACAGCAGCAAGACCAAAGTCACCAATTCTATCTGTGGCTGAAAATAATCTTAAACCATCAGGTCCTAAGAATATAACATCACCACCTATTTCTTGAATGGTATCTTCAGCTACACAACCTAAGTCACGAGACACAGGTTGCAATTGAAAGTCAGCTACACTATTACCATTAAGTACATTTATACTACTTTCGCTAAATATAATTAATTGTTCACGGAAAACGATTAAACCTGTAATTGTATCCGTTATATTAATTATACCACCACCGTTAGCAATTGTCAAGTCATTATCTTGATATGGTGCAGAAAATACTATCTTTTTGCCATTACCAAAGAATAAATGGTTTTTAAAGTTGACTACAAAACTTGCACCTGATACATCAGAAGGTAAAGCAGTTAGTTGTTCAAATGTAGTTCCATCAAATCTGTAAGGTTTACCTGCTCCATCAACAAGCATAATTTTTTCTGTGCCATCAAAGTCATACTTTAAAAATCTTACTTTTCCTGAACCACCAATTGTAACACCTGCACTGTTGTATGTTGCATTGTCACTTATCTGTGTCCATCCTGACCCACTAGACCTAAATAGGTCATCACCTCTTACAGCATATACTTGATTACTGTATCTCACTATACCTCTGATAACACCTGTATTTGGTACAGTAGATGGGTCAAACTTCTCATATCCTTCAACTCTTCTATATCCACCAAAGATAGAAGGTTCAAAGTTACGCAGTATACGTGCTGAACCAGGTGCTTGAAATCCTTGCTGATAAGGAGAAAGGTTTGTTATCAAGCCACCTTTAAATTCAAATGAATGGGTTTGCCATGCGTCTGCCATTAAATAACAGACCTAGAGAATCCCATCCTACCACCACCTGTGTTCTGTGGTATCATTGTGGAACGTAAGTAATATGTTCTGTTGATTAATACAATACGCATATTTTTTATGCCTTCATCAAACTTTTGTTTAGCTACCATTGCGTCCTGTGAATTACCACGAAATAAATAAGCATAGTGCATTGCACCATCAACAATAATATGTTTAAATCTTTCAGGAACAGCAGGTACATCATCATATAAAATTAAATCTACAGGAACACGATAATACTCATAAACAAGTGTATAGGCTTTATCAGGTTCAGGTGTAAGTATGTACTCTAAAGCAGGTCCATGTGCCACCATTTGAGGTACACCACTTCTACCATTGGTATTATATTCTTGGTCTACATATTTATCAAGATACTCTTCATAAGCTATAATGCCTAGTTTTGTTGTTGCATTACCTAGTGTTGTGCTTTCTTTTATCCTAAAGCTATCAAAGTCCACTAGCTTTGCATCTTGGGGAAATGAGTATCTTGTAACATTTGCAGATAATGTGTCTTCTTGTTCTACATGATTAAAGGGCCAATTAAATTCATGCTGATTAATGTCACGAAGAGATGCGTTGATTGCGTCTTTTACTTGAGCATAAAAACCTGTAGCACTAGCAAAGTTACTTGATGTTAATTCTGTTTCATTTAATCTGCGATTTACTTGATTGACAAGTTCTAAATAATTATAAGCCATTAATTTTCCCTTATTCGCATCTTAACAGTTCTCTCAGCTTGACTTCCTGTGCTGTCTACTATGTTACAAGTAAAGATATATTCACGGTTAAGTACTCCACCACCTAAATTAATAGTGGCTACTGTATCTGTGTTTGTTTGAGCTATATTTTGTATACTGTCGGTTACAGCATTAGATGACGCAGTTGTTAATGTTTGTCCTGCAGCTAATGTTGTCTTACCTATTTCAGGTGTTTGAACTGACCATGTAACAGAAGATATTGTAGCTGTATCTAAAAACCTAGACCAATCTATACTATAGTCTAAACTTTCATCTGGGTCTTTTGTTGTCCAACGAAATGACATTAAGTCCTCCTATGCCGCAGCTCTTCGTTCAGCCACTGTATCTTGTCTTGGTACGTACACAACTCTTTTTCTATCGTAGTCAGCAGCAACAAAAGTAAAGGTAACTCCTGTGGCTGTTACTGTGCCAATTGAAAATGTTCCAACAACAGAAGTAATACTATGTGTATTACTATTTGTTAATGTTCCTACTGCACCTGTAGCTGATACAGACTGAAGTCTTTCTTGAACATCTATTTCAAAACCATCTACTTGTACTTGCTCTACTGTAGTAGTTCCTTGAACACTTGCTAAAGAATGTGTATTACTATGTGTTAACACACCTATAGAACCTGTAGCAGATACACTAAGTAATGCTTCAGTTGTAGTTATCTCAGGTGTTCCTATTGAAACAGTTCCAGACACCCCACTTATAGGTTCATCAACATTAAGTTGAATAGTTCCTATTGTGCCTGTAATAACAAAACTAGGAGCATCTAAAAAGTTAAACGTTTTAGCAAAGGGTCTATC
>Ga0222719_10002280_pt1 | contig 17662 bp, 29 predicted proteins | sample C33_34DmetaG_FD_165039 | JGI IMG/M metagenome (GOLD analysis project Ga0222719, IMG submission 165039) | Estuarine water microbial communities from San Francisco Bay, California, United States - C33_34D | ecosystem: Environmental > Aquatic > Marine > Unclassified | place: USA: California... | reverse complement strand
GCAAAGATCGATGATCCAGATGCGAGAAAGTCATTCGCTGCAAGACACAAATGTGATATGCAGAACGATAAAACCAAAGCAGCATACTGGGCATGCAGATTACCTAAATATGCAAAGAGTCTAGGATTATCTGGTGGCGGAAATTTCTTCTGGTAATCCATATTCGGACGCTCTGGTGGATACTGGAGTGTTCGTTCGTTCGTTTTCAGAACAACTTGATGATTCAGAAATGATCTGGCATCGAGACAGAAACGACAGAACCATAAAGGTATTAGAGGGTTCTGGTTGGAAATTTCAATATGATAACAAGTTACCATTCGAGATTAAAGAGGGTGACGTGTTTTCAGTAGACGCATATGAATACCATCGACTACTGAAAGGGAATACTAAACTAGTTTTACAGATATGGGAAAACAACAATGAGTAACATTTATCGTTCAATGGGACAAGCGTTATCAAAGATTCGTGGAATCGATGAACCACGGTGTTTAAACGAAGCGCCTGAAGATCAGGAACCAGCATCACCAGATGAAAGTGGTATGGCGATGGATCAATTGAAATTCATGGCATATGCTGCAAATGAAATTATGCAACATATCCAGAATGGTGGTGAATTTCCAGAGTGGATGCAGAACAAACTCTCTGGTACTTTTGAGAAGATGAAATCTCTCCATGCAAATATTGATCACGAAAATGTACAGGATCAAAAAGAGTCTGTAGAACTGAAAGAGAAGAAAAATTGGGATCGTGCTCAGAAAGAATTAGAATCTAAGAAAAGAATGCAATCCGATGATCGTGAGTTTGAAAAGACAGCAGCATATATTCGTGCATTAGAAGGATCTACGAAAGAAAAAGCGACTAAACTTCTTTCGGATTACATCAACAGTAAAATTCGTAATTTAGATGTCAAAGACCAAATTGTTAAGATTCTCAAAAATAATGGTATGTGGAAGAAGAATGCAGTTTTTGTCGAAGGTGTAGAACTTGAGGAGAAACTAAAAGTCTCTGATGGTTTGGGTGCATGGATCTCAGACTTTAAGAAATCAGACGCACCTCAGTTCAAGGGTAAGTCTGATGAAGAAAAGAAGAACATGGCAATTGCTGCATTCACAGATGCCGGTGGTAAACTAGATGAGGCAAGTGAATTCAAACCACATATGATGTATGATCCCAAGACTGGTAAAGCATATAAGGCAGAAAAACCAGAAGACCATGAAAGAATGGCGAAGATGGGGTATACTCATGATAAGCCTGAAATGGACGAAGCATACAAGACTCCTTCTGAAGCAAAAGCATATGAAGACGGTAAGAAGGCAGTTGCGAAGAAAGTAAGTTATGACGACAACCCTAACAAGAAAGGTACAAAAGAGTATACTGCTTGGTCTAAGGGACACAACGATGCTCGTGCGAAAATGATTGGTGGCAAGAAGAAACTGAACGCAACATATGAAGAAGTTGAACTGGAAGAGTCGCCAATGGTTACTTTCACTGTTCCGAATGTTACTTCTGACATGGCAAGTAAACTGGAAAGAATTGCTAAAGAGAAGAAAATTGAGTATTCAAGGAAGGGACGTACTGTTGTCTTGAAGGGTAAAAGAATTGACATGACAATGCTTAGAACCAAAATGGGACTCGCTCAGACAAACATACCGATGGTTCCTGTCAATGAAGAAGTTGAACTGGAAGAAGGTAAGTCATCTACTGGTTACGAACTCTACCACAAAGACTTCTCATCTGCGATGAAACACGCATATGATCATGCAAAGAAGAAGTTTGGTATTGAAATCGATCCTAAAGAGATTGACGACAAGGTTGCATCTGGCCCACGCAAACCATCAAAGGGTAAGACTAACTCATACCGTTTGAAGGGTAAAGACGGTAAGAAAGCAGTCCAGATTCAAGTCTATGGTATGGACAACGGTAAGTATGAATTGAATATGTACAAAGAATCAGTTGAACTTGAAGAGGCTCGAGAGCATGAATATTCAAGAGCAGTAAAAGCTCTCAAGGACTATGCTAACAAGAATGGTGGAATCGACAAGGCTGATTTCCATACTGCGGCAAATCATTTGGATAACCTTGGTAAAGCAAGTTTGATGCAGAAAAGTAGTCACCTTGCAAAATACAATAATCATGTCAGAAATTTAGACACCGATGTTCGTGATCGTATCCAAATGACACTGAGAAAACATGGTATGATGGAATCAAAAGAAGCTACCGAACATCCAATGTTCGATAAGATTCACAACAAATTAAGAGAAAGAAGGAAATAACAATGGCGAAGTACCTTAACACAAAAAAGGGAAGTCTTGAAGAATCTATCATTGGATTGGTAGGAGAAGCAAAGAATCCCGCACAACAAGCTGCAATCGCAATTGCGAAGAAAGAAAAGGGTGAAGAACCAAAAACTGAAAAGACAAAGTTTGATCCCAAGCAAGTGAAGGTTGCAATTGGTATTGCATCCGATGAGCGATATGCTGGTGGAAACATGACTGGTGCAGTCAAGCAAATTGAGAAGATCGCAAAGGGTCTTTCAGATCACCCACAAGTTGCCGCAGTTCTAAGAAGACAAAATGAAGAAGTCGAACTGACAGAACGTGAAGACACTGCAATGCAAGTTGCCAGAGCATTGAAAAAGATGGGTGTCAAACCTAATGCAAAAGAAGCAGACATTATCAAGAAGATTCCAGATGTCTTGAAGAAGATGGGTCTTGGTAATGACAAACTAATCAAAAGAGATCCAGATTTCATTGGTGATGTTTTGGATAGTATGAATGAAGAAGTTGAACTGGACGAAGCAAAAGTTCTCGCAACAAAGGGTAAAACCACAGTCGTCACTAAGGGTGACGGTGTTGCAAAGGTAATGGTTGGCAATAAAGAAGTTGCATCTGGTGATCTCGATGACGGTGCTGGTGGATGGTTTATGTCCAAACCAGGCGAGAAGGGACAGAAGTTCTTTAACTCTGCTCAAAAGATTGCAGATTTTTATGCAGAAGAAAAGGATCTCGATCCTGTCAACAAGAAAGCATTGAAGAAGGATTTCGATGATCGTAAAGATCAAGATCTCGACAATGACGGTGATACTGACAAGACAGACAAGTATCTGCACAAGAGACGCCAAGCAATCACCAAGGCGGTTGCAAAAGAAGAAACGTCTATGATTGATGCAGTTGTCAAACATATTTCTCTTTGGGAAAAGGCAAAACCTACCAAAGAAGAAGATGACTATGAAGATGGAGAAGATGAGGTTAAAGGTTCTAAAACTATGACTGGTAAACCTAAATCGAAAGTGGAAGTCGATCCTAAAGATATCGAAGAAAAGAAATAAACTATAAATAGTATAAAACCTTTACAAAGGAGTAAGAACAATGCCTCTATGGGGAATCACAACTGCTGATGAGTCAAAACCAAAGTATCTCACAGCAGAAGAAAAGAAAGATACTTTCGCAGACGCTCGTGGTTGGGTCTACACTCAACCTAACGGTACTGAGGAAGTTTTAGTCGCAGTCGGTAGTCTCTCTACTGCACTTGCAGGCGCAACAATTAGTGCAGTGAACTTTGTAACTACATCGTTCTCAGAAGCTGCGGGTGGTAACATCGATATCCGTGTTACATACAACGAAAAAGTTACTGTAGACACTTCAGGTGGTACACCAACTATTACGGTTACTAATGATCAAACAGGTTCTGGTACAGACGCAACATTCGCTGCATCATATCAGTCTGGTTCATCAACTAACCAATTGGTGTTTAGAGCAACATATGCTGCTGCTGATGGTGGAGTTGCAGAGACTGATGTACTTTCGGTTGCAGTACCACAAAATATTGCACTGAACTCTGGTACAATTAAGGACACTGGAACTGCCGTCAACTCTGGAGTTGCATTGGTTGCCGCAGACGGTACTCTTACAGTATCTGCATAAGTAATAGTATGAGGTGGGGGGATAGTCCCCCACTAAGTTTGAGGATATGATGGCAAAGAAGACATTGAATTTGGAAGATCTTCTAAAACAGAAGAATGAGTTGCAGGCAGATTTTGATAAAGTCAAGACCAAACTGCAAGAAATTGATAGTATGAAAACACAATTGACTGCACAAGCGAATGCACTATCTGGTGCAATTCAACAGACAGATCAGTTTATTGGTTTAATTAGTGAGTCGAGTCCCGACAGTAGCATTCCCTCGCAAGACGATAGTGCAATTAGTACAGCATTGAGTTGAGGGTTAAAACACATGGAGAAGAAAAATGGCAGATAAGAAAATTACTGCACTCACCGATTTAGGTGCTGAAATCGCAGGGGTTGACCTGCTTCACGTTATTGACGATCCTTCAGGAACACCCGTCAATAAGAAAGTTTCCGTTGCGAATTTGTTTAACAACATTCCAACATACCTTGGTTTAGATGGTACACCTGACAGTGTAACTGCGGCAGGTGCTGCATCAACATCAACGTCTATCACTCATCTCACAACTTCAAGCGCAGGATATACCGCAACACTTGCAAATGGTACTAACGGTCAAGTTAAGATTGTTACTATGATTGCAGATGGTGGTTTTGACGTTACGTTTACACCTGCTAACTTTGCAAATGGTACTTCATTGACTTTTGCTGACGTGGGAGATACTGCAACCTTAGTATTTACGAACTCTAACTGGGTTCTCGTTTCAAACGTTGGATGTGCAGTAGTTGCATAGGGAGTAACTTATGACTATTAGATATGGTGCTGGTGGGGTTCCTTACGCTCCAACCGTAGAACAAAATGATGGTTTTACTGAAGTCAAAACTAAGACAACAGTCAAAACCAAGAAGCAAACAATTAGTAGTGAACCTGTTCTTGAAGAAAATCAGGTAGTACTACAAGAACTCATTGACGAAAACTCTGAGATTCTAAACGATTAACATACATGGGGAAGTCTTGAAATGAAGACATTTATTCAACATCTAACTGAGGCATCTAAGACTACCGAAAATGGTTTTCCAATTGAACAGGGAATCATGGCAGGTAATCTGAATGATGATTCCGTGGTCGAAAGATTGAACGCATTTGTTGGTGCAATTGCTGACCGTGAGTATCTAGTGCCTGAACATGCAGTAGAAGAACTGCGTCAAAAATTACATCGTGTCGGTATCGATTTCGGTGACGTACAATTCACTGGAGAGTCTGGTGAAGTCTCTGTACCACTGACTATGTTTGGTGGTGTATATGGTAAAGACACTGATTCAAAACCAGAAGAGATTGTCAATGAGACAGAATCTGGACGTACATTGAACTTTACTTTTGAGAAGGTAGCAGGATCACACAAGGTATACGCACAGATCGTATAAAACTATAAGAACAATATAATGAAATTTGACAAGATTACAAATGAAAACATCTTGTTATTTGCAATTCAACATTATGATAATCCACAGTGCGAAGGTGAGGGTGAATTTCTAGATGATATGAAACGATTCAAATATCTGAAGAGACTATTCAGACGATATGAAGAATCGGGTGATTTGAAAGAGAGATTGATTCTCAACCACATAATTGTACTTAACAATGTATTCGGAGCAGAAGCAGCATCAACTTTGCTGATATTCAAAATTGAACAGAAGTTCTGGTCTGAATTGAAAACCTTCATGGAGTTCTTGGGAATGCTCCCAGAGAATGAATTGAAGGACATAGAAATAAACGAACACATAAAAAGGGTTCTAGAGAAACTATAATGGGAAGAGCGATAGACCTGTTTGTCACATACCGATTCGTCAAGTTATTGGTGACTCCGTTTGAGAAAACAGAAGCATATAAGTTAGGAATTATTGACGAGGACGGGAATCGTATTCTTGAGCCTGGAACCAATAAACCTACAACTCTAAGAACCATTGATGAGAAGAATGCATATACTGTTCTTCACAAACTGGTTTTTAACATTAAGAAGATCTTTAGTAAAGTGCCTGGGTTGCGTACCAAGTTAGGAACGTATGCCGCGGCACTTTTTCTTTTGAAAGATACGTTTAAGGAATCAGTGGGTGACCCTGATATGTTTGAACGTGAATTCTTAAAATACCTGAAAGAGAGTGGAATTGAACTTGATGACACTATCTCAGAGGAAGTATCATTGAACAATGGAATGTTGCCCAAAGGGGTATATAAGTTGTCAAATGATATTGTAACAGATGAAGATGAGAACACCCCTCCTGCAGAGGCGGGTGATGAGGTTGAAACATTTGAAGATGTTGCACCATCAGACACAGTATTGGGTGTGGATATTTTCCCTGTGATTCACACCAAAACACGCACTAAGATTTATGTTAGTGCAGAAGATATTTCAGAAATAGGACTAGAGGACTTGGACATATGAAGAACTTCCAAGATATTATGCAAAAATTCTACGATGATCCCAAGTTGGGAATCAAGAATGAAGACGCTCCGGCAAATGCATCAGGTAGCGCAGTTGCTGGAACTGGAGATGATTCATCTACAGTTGTGGTAAAGAAAAAGAAAAAACATTTATATGATGGACGTACTAAGGAAGGAAAAGAGTTCTTCCAACGTATGGCAGAACGCAGAGCAAAACGTGAAGAGAAATCTCGTATTGCAAAACAAGTAGAAGAGAAGACTCAGGAGTTTGCTCGAGAGTATATGTTTGTTGAGAGTAATCTTGACATTATCAAGAAGATTGTTAAAGACAAATCTATGAACAAGGTGAAGACTTCTGACAAGAAGGACATCAAGATGGATCTGTTTACCGCATCTGCGATTCTTCAAGTATACAATGCTGTCAATAAAGACAATCAGAAAAAGATGGAAAAAATGTTAGACGGTACTTCTGATCAGATTCAGAAGATCGCAAAGTTTGCACTATCAAAGGTAAAGTAAGATGGCGCAGTGGAGTAAACTAACAGACGCATACATCCCGCAACAGACTACCAATCATGAGGTAGTAATGATTGCAGACCAAGATGGTAACATCATCAATACTTTTGGTGCTGCGTCTAACGTAATTATCTCTGCTGGTGGACTGGAGGGTTACTCTGGTGTTCATAAGTATGGTGCAGTGTATGGAACTGCACTATCAACATTCTCAACTCTATGGACTGCGGCAGATACTTCTGCAACTGCACTATACAATTGGGGGCATTCTGCTGGAACACTTTCTGTAGTTTCTACAAGTGGTTCTGATGTTACTGATGTTACCATTCAAGGATTAGATGCAAACTATGATTTCGTAGAAGAGATATTCACTCTTACGGGAACAGCGCCTGTAACGGGTTCTACATCATTCACAAGAGTGAATCGTGCATTTATGAATACCGTAACAAATGTTGGTAAGATTCAGGCATCTGTTGGTGGTGTTGTTGTAACAGAGATTGGTGCTGAATATGGACAGACATTACAATGTTTCTATACTGTTCCGGCAGGTAAAACTGGATACATGACTAATATCAATGCATCTGCATCTAAGAATCAGATTGTTGACTTGTTATTATATCAAAGACCATTTGGCGGTGCGTTCAGAGTTGCATCCACACTATCACTTAACCAAGGCAATCAGTCAATCGAGTTTCCTGTTCCCCTAAAATTCACAGAGAAAACAGATATTGACTTGAGGGTTCGTGGTTCAGGTAACGCAACAATATCTGCTGACTTTACAATTATTCTGGTAGATAACGAATAATGAAATCGTTCAAAGAAGCATATCCATACATACCAGTCGATACATATACACCGATTGGAGATCTCGGCAATCTTGCCGCAGAGAAGGGTAGTGATGTATTAACAAAATCAGATCTGGATGCAGTAGAGAAGTATGCAGATCGTTTATATGCGTCAGTGGGTATTGATGTTGAATTCACAAGACACTTCCTCGATAGAGTTAATGACAAAAGAAATAAAACACAGATTACAAAAACCGAACTAATCCGTCTATTTAAACAAGCGCACAAGAAGTATGGTAAGAAGATTGCAAAGATGGGCCCAGATGCACAGGCAGTCTTAAATGATATCAAAACAGATATCAATATGCCTTTCGTATTGAACTGGGACGGTAAAGAATTAGATATGGTTGCAAAGACGATTATGCGTAAAAAGGACTTTGCAACATCAAACGATAAACTTGCATTTGAGTCAAGACAACTCTTGAGAGATATTAAGAGACAACGATGATTAAGATTTACATCATGATTGTTATTCTTGGAATACTTGGTGGTGTCGGGTATGGTGCGAAATACTATTACGACACCACACAAAACACAATTGCTGTGTTGAGAGAGAACAATGCACAGTTGGAAGTCGCAGTACAAACTGCAGAAGATAGTATCGATGCCTTGCAAAACGACATGGCAAAGATGGCGAATTTAAATTTAACACTTCAACAAGACCTACAGAAAGCAGAAGCTTACAGTGATGAACTGAGGGGTAAACTCAGTAAGTTGAATTTGGTTGTTGAAGCAATGAAAGATTCTAAATTATTAGAAGGGAAGATGAATGGTGCGACAGCGAATTTGTGGCGTGACTTCATGGACAACACTGGGAATACTAATGAGTATCCTCTTCCTGTCTGGTTGCAGCAGTCTGAGAACCGAGCCGGAGATCAGGACAGTAACCAAGATAGAGAGAATACAGATTCCAGTAGTAGCACGTCCGAAACCACTGCAACTGAATGATACACGAGTATTCGTAGTAACAGAAGATAACTACGATGAATTTGTTAAGGAGTTCACAGAACTCTATGGAGAGGTTGCGTTCGTTGCATTGAGCATGAAAGACTATGAGAATCTCGCATTAAACATTGCAGACATTAAGAGGTATCTGCAACAACAGAACGAAGTCATACTGTACTATGAAAAGGCAGTGACAGAAGAGGACAACAATGGCGACAGTAAAAACCCTTGAGACAGAAGTAGAACTGCTCAAGAGAGAAGTCACAGAGATGAAAGAGATTCACGTTCGTCTCGATAATGCTATTGATAAGATCGCAGATGTGTCTCGATCATTACATACCATGTTAGCGGTACATGAAGAAAAGTTAATGAGACAGGAAGACGCATTGGAAGACCAAGAAAAAAAATTACAAGAGAATATAATGGAGTTACATTCTCGTATCACTACTAATGCGAAAGAGCAAACCCAACAAATGGGTGAGATGGAACGCAGAATGATTGCGGCAATGAAAGACCATAATCGTACAGAGACTGAGCAGTTCCAAAAACTGCGTGAAGAAATATCTAACAGAGTAGGCATCTTAGAGAAGTGGCGGTGGATCATTATTGGTGGATCTATCGTCATGGGATTTATTATTCAGAAACTCCCACTTTGGGGTTGACATAGAAACCGTTTGGGAGTATTATACTCCCTATGTCATATTATATCGATCAAAAGTACGTCCAACTAATTTCACACAGAGTGAGGAACTTCAAACGTAAAGGTTCTGATCTGTGGAATTTTTCGTGTCCATACTGTGGTGACTCCCAAAAGAACAAGAGTAAGGCGAGAGGGTTTGTCTATCGTCAGAAAAATGATCTATACTACAAGTGTCATAACTGTTCAATGTCAACTACAGTCGGTAAACTGATTGAGTATATTGATGCAGATTTACACGCAGAATATGTACTTGAGCGTTACAGAGAAGGTCGTACAGGGAAGGACACATCTGTCTCTAACCCCAAGTTCGACTTTGCTCCAGTAAAGTTCAAACCCATGAAAAAGATTCCTGATGGGATTACATCCTTTGAGGAATTAGACTCAGGACATCCAGCACACAAAATATTTTCTCAAAGGGGCATCCCCAGAGAACATTGGAAGTCTATATATTACTGTTCAAACTTCTTTGAGTTTACCAACTCACTGATCCCGAACAAGTATCCCTCTCTAGAGGGAGATCATCCTCGCATGATCATACCGTTCTTTGATGAGGACGGTGAGATGTTTGCATATCAAGGGCGTGCTTTTGGAAATGAGAAACCAAAATACTACACGATCATCTTGGACGAAACCAAACCTAAAATCTTTGGGTTGGACAGACTCCAAAAAGACAAAGAGTATTTTGTTGTTGAAGGCCCAATCGATAGTCTATTTCTCCCTAACACAATAGCAGTTGCACAATCGGACTTGCGTGTCCCATACGACAAGTCCCTCTGCACTTTAGTTCCTGACAACGAACCAAGGAACAAGGAGATAGTAAGACAGATTGAAAAGTTCATTGATGAAGGATACAGGGTAACCCTGTGGCCACAGACAATAAAGTATAAAGATATTAATGATATGGTTGACGGTGGTATGACTCAAGATGAGATTCTTGAAATTATACATACTCACACCTATCAAGGATTGGTTGCCAAGACCAATTTTGTAAACTGGAAAAAGATTTAATAAAAGATTAGGAGATACGCATGGGACTTGCAGAAGTATTGCATTTGACCCCCAAGGACAACTCGTACCTTGGAATTAAGATTGATAAAGAAAGAGATAACGAATTAACTGAACAAGCATACAAACTTCTGAAGGACTATTACTGTAGCGAAAACGAAACCTCCCCACAACAAGCATTTGCTCGTGCGGCAGTTGCATACTGTTATGGTGATATGGAACTCGCACAACGTATATATGATGCAGTATCTAAGGGATGGTTTATGTACGCATCACCTGTTTTATCTAATGCACCAATGCCAGGCGAAGCAGTAAAAGCATTACCTATTTCCTGTTTCCTGACATACGTTCCTGACTCACTAGAGGGGTTGATTGATCACTCTGCAGAGTTACGTTGGTTGTCAGTCAAAGGTGGTGGTGTCGGTGGACACTGGTCAGACATTCGTGCGGTATCAAATAAAGCACCTGGCCCGATGCCCTTTCTGCACACGGTTGATGCAGATATGACTGCTTATCGTCAAGGTAGAACTCGTAAGGGTTCATATGCTGCATACATGAATATCGATCATCCAGATATTGTGGAGTTCATCAATATGAGAATTCCAACTGGAGATGTCAATCGTAAGAACCTAAACCTACATCACGCAGTAAACGTCAGTGATGACTTCATGAGAGCAGTGCAACGTGATGAGATGTGGGATCTCAAAGATCCAAATGACAACTCTGTTCGTGACACGATGAAGGCAAGACGTTTGTGGGAACTTGTTCTTGAAACAAGATTCCGTACAGGTGAACCATACATCAATTTCATTGATACTGCTAATCGTGCATTACCACAAACGATGAAGGACAAGGGACTGAAGATCCACGGTTCGAATCTGTGTAATGAGATTCATCTACCAACTTCTGAAGATCGTACAGCAGTCTGTTGTTTGTCATCTGTCAACTTGGAAAAGTATGATGAATGGAAAGACACTGGACTTGTTCGTGATTTAGTTCGTTTCTTAGACAACGTATTACAGTTCTTTATCGATCATGCTGGTGACGAAATCTCTCGTGCAAGGTATTCTGCACAACAGGAACGTTCATTGGGATTGGGTGCAATGGGATTCCATTCGTATCTGCACCAACATCGTATACCATTTGCGTCTGAAGAAGCGCAGAGAATCAACGATGAGATCTTCAAATATATCAAAGAAGAATCAGTCACAGAGACTGAGGTTCTTGGTGCAGAAAAGGGTGAGTGTCCTGATATGGCAGGAACTGGTAGACGCAATTCACACATGCTTGCGATTGCACCAAATGCAAACAGTTCAATCATTGTAAATACATCACCATCGATTGAACCGTTGAAGGCGAATGCATACACACACCGTACTCGTGCGGGTTCACACTTAGTACAAAACAAGTATCTGAAAGAAGAACTTGAGAAAATTGGTAAGGATACCAAAGAGGTTTGGTCATCTATTATCACAAATGGTGGTTCAGTACAACATCTAGATTTTCTATCTGATCACTTGAAGTCAGTATTTAAGACTGCAATCGAGATTGATCAAGACTGGGTTGTGAAGATGGGTGGAGAACGCCAAGAACATCTGTGTCAAGGACAGTCACTAAACTTGTTCTTCCCTGCAGGAGCGAATAAGGGATACGTCCATAAAGCGCACTTCAATGCATGGAAGTATGGATGTAAGGGACTCTACTATTTGAGAACCGAAACGTCAAACAAAGCAGAAAATGTTACACAGAAAATAGAAAGGGATCGTTTGGTTGAATTCAATGATAAAGAAGAAAACCAAGATGACTGTTTAAATTGCCAAGGTTAGGAGATAAAATGGACGTAGTAATCTACTCAAAAAGTAACTGTCCGTTCTGTGAGAAAGCGAAAGCATGGTTCACACAACACGGGTTTACATTCACAGAAAATAAATTAGACAATGAGGAACAGAGACTGGAATTCTATCAGAAGGTTCCAGGCGCAAGATCTGTTCCACAGATTTTTATCGATGACAAACTCATCGGAACATATAATGATTTGATGAAGATTGCAGACACACTTGTTAAGAAAACAGGTGGTGGACTGATGGAGTGGTCAGAGACATACAAACCATTCCACTATCCTTGGGCAGTTGAGATCACCACACGTCATGAGAAGGCACACTGGATCGAGGACGAGATTGATCTAAGTGAAGATGTTACTGACTGGAAAGGTGGTAAGATGTCTACTGTTGAGAAGGATTATGTAACAAACGTATTGCGTCTGTTCACACAATCAGATGTAGCAGTAGGACAAAACTACTATGACCAATTCGTACCAAAGTTCAAGAACAATGAAGTTCGCAATATGCTTGGATCGTTTGCGGCAAGGGAAGGAATTCATCAACGTGCATATGCACTCCTTAATGAAACACTTGGATTGCCCGACTCAGAATATCATGCGTTTTTGGAATACAAAGAGATGACTGATAAGGTGGACTTTATGATGGACTCAGATCCATCCTCTGTTCGTGGACTAGGACTTGCAGTTGCACGTTCTGTGTTCAATGAAGGTGTCGCACTGTTCGCATCTTTCGTGATGCTCCTCAACTTCCAACGTTTCGGTAAGATGAAAGGTATGGGTAAGGTTGTCGAGTGGTCAATTCGTGACGAGTCAATGCATGTCGAGGGTAACGCAAAGTTATTCCGTTCATATTGTTCAGAACATCCTCGTATTGTTGATGAGGAGTTCAAGTCAGAGATTTATGAGATGGCACGTCTCGCAGTAAAACTAGAGGATAAGTTTGTCGATCTTGCATACAAGATGGGTGACGTTGAGGGTCTAGATGCGTCTGAAGTAAAACAATATATAAGATATATCACTGACAGAAGATTACTTCAGTTGGGATTGAAAACAAACTTCAAGGTAAAGGAGAATCCTCTTCCGTGGTTAGAATGGGTACTGAATGGTGCCGACCACACCAACTTCTTTGAGAATCGTGTAACCGAATATGAGGTTGCCGGACTCACAGGGAAGTGGGAAGATGCATACGCAGCATAATGAGAAAATTTATACATTGCGAAGAATGTGAGGGCGATTACACTGTCGGGCACGAGATGTCCGACAGTTATTATGAAATCAAATTCTGTGTATTCTGTGGCGAAGAACTAGAAGAAGAATTTACTGATGACCTTGGTGAATATGATGAGTAATAATGAAAACGCAATCTGCAAAAGCAAAAGGTCGTAGACTCCAACAGTGGGTTAGAGATCAACTAATAGAAGAACTAGACGTACATCCTGAAGATATTGAATCCCGTTCGATGGGTGCAGGAGGGGAAGATCTGATCATGGCGAGAGCCGCAAGACAGAAGTTCCCCTACTCCATCGAGTGTAAGAACGTTGAGAAACTCAATGTGTGGGACGCATATACTCAGGCAAATGAGAACAGTGGTGATTACGAACCAATTGTTGTTATGAAAAAGAATGGTAAGAAACCACTGGTAGTGGTTGATGCCGAATACTTTGTGAGGTTACATAATGAGAAAGGTGATAGTATTTAATAATACTGGTAAGTACCACAACGGGTGTAAGATGGTGATGAAGTATCTTCACACCAACCTACATGAGAACGACTGTAAACTAACACAGAGTGTTTGGGGCAATATCCAAACCCCACAGTTCGAACCACGAAATTATCTAGATGCAGATATGGTGGTAGTTAATGGTGAAGGGACGATGCACTCTGGTCGCCCTCTTCCCATGTTCTATATCAATCTACTTGCAGATGCAAAACGTCAAGGTAAGAAAACCTATCTAATCAACACCGTCTGGCAGAACATGCCAAGTACACCAGAGATCAACGAGTCACTTAGACGCATTGATTATATTGGTGTGCGTGAGGTGTTATCACAACAAGAACTCAAAGACAAGCATGGGGTGGATAGTCACGTCCACATGGATTTGAGTTACAACGTTCCTGTCGAGTATGAGGACAAAGGACAACACGATTTGGTAGTGGGTAAGTTTTTCAGTCGCAATGACTGGAGACCTACAGGAGTTCCTACTGTAGATATCTTTAAAGATAGTTGGCATGATATCGTCAATATCCTTAGAGGGACTAGAGTGTTCGTTACTGGACGACATCATGAACTCTATGCCGCATGTAAGGCAAGGTGTCCATTTGTATTTCTACAGGGTAACACTCATAAGAATGAGGGGTTACTGAAAACTGCAGATGTAGAGATTCCTTACGCTAGAATCAATGCAACCAATAACGACATTCGAAAGATTGCGTCCATGGCGTATCAACACATGGATCAATATGAGAAGTTATTCAACTTTATGGAACGACACCCCAAACTAGATTTCTCTAATATATTAGACTAAAGTAGTCATTTTTTTGTGCGTTGCGGTATAAATAAATGTGTCACCAAAAGTGACACAATCACCCAAATTCTCATAAGGAAATACTATGTACGCAGAGACCCCTCTACGCAAACCTACCTTTGTAATATCAAAGGCAATTATTAAACCAATCGGTGCATTTTTTGTTCGTATCTATGATGCGTTTATTGAAGCACGAAGACTACAAGCAGCAATGCATACCGCACAACACCTGAAGGCAACGAACAAGGATTTTCGTCATATGTCAATTAGTGATATCGTTAATAAGATTATGGATGATAAATGATCTCATTCTTAATCGTATTGATTATGTCACTTGAGACGGTATTCCTTGATGCTTCGGTTAAACACAGGAATACACTTAACGCAGAAATTCATAGGAAGAATCATATGTGGCCTTACACAGAAGAAGAATATGAGAAGTTTTTTGGAAAACAAAAGTAACTGATTGATATTCTTAGAACAAAAAAATGAAAAATAGGGGTTGACTAGTTCAACCCTTTTTTGTATACTGTATCTGTTGGTTGGGACAAGAGTAGGGAAGATCTTCCGAAAGTCCCTCCCCATTGCCAGAATGGTGTAGTGGAAACACGGGGGTCTCCAAAACCCTAGACTGAGGTTCGATTCCTTGTTCTGGTGCCAAATTAAGTATTGACATTACTGTTCTGATAACATATAATGGTAATGTGAATTGAGAGAGAGATTGATTATGAAAACTTTACTGCAACATTTAGAATCCCTTAACGCACAAGCACAGGCTTGGATGGATGCCAATCCTGGCGATTGGTGTTCTAAGTGGACTACTGATCTCGATCATTGGGCAGAGTATGGTGTGTACACTGCTGACGATTTTATTCGTCACAACCTGATCGCTAGTATCAGTGATGCATCTAAGGATCTTTTTGGGTTTAGGATGCGTATGGATTGGGACTCTATGACTACTGAAGATCTTGAGAAGGAATATGATTCCATCTGTGAATCTTTGCGTTATGAGTTTGAACGTGAACAAGAGTGGGAGGCAGAACGTCTTGAAGAAGAACGCATTGCCGCTCAGGGACTACAACTTGATTGTGAACCTCTTCCTTATGAAGAGTATGCATACTTGGAGGAATTAGTATGAATGAAGTAATTCGTGATATCGAAATCATTGAGAATGCGTTGATCGCATTTCAAGAGGGTGCATCTGATGAGAAGTATGCAGCGTGTTATGCGTTAGAACGTCTTCTTTTGGAGAAAAAGGATATCGTTACTCAGTTTGAGATTGAGGCATTGAAGCAGTCTGAATCCTTTCCGATTGATGTATAAATAATTTAAACCCAAGAGGGAGACTAATATGGATTCAATAACTCACACTATTCTTGCATTGGGATGGTCTATGATTATTGCGGTAGTTTTCTATTATCGTGGACGAGCACAGACAACAATGATTGCCTTGGAAATGATGTTAGAAAATTTGGAAGAAAATGGTTTCATCAAAACCAAAACTCTACCAGATGGTGAAAAGGAACTGATTAAGATCAATGATTAAATTTATACTTTTTGCACTAGACATTTTCGTTTTGGGTAATATACTTGCAGTAGGAATGCTCTGGTATGCTTGGTCTAGTGTGTAAGGGGAATAAATGAAAGTAGAAGTCAGGGATGGAAATGTCGAAAAGGCAATCAAGGTTCTAAAGAAGAAGGTTATTAAAGATGGGTTACTGCAAGAAGTTCGCAAAAGGGAACACTATGTATCCAGAGGTGAGAAGGTGCGAAAAGCAAAAGAAGCAGCAACTCGTAGAATCAAGAAGAGACGCCAAAAGGATCTCGAAAAATTCAATAAACTCTATTGAGGATATTTTATGACTAAGGTGAAACCGTTTCGTAAAAAGCGTGTAATGACTGAAGAGCAGAAACAAGCAGCGGCAGAACGTCTGCGTCTTGGTCGTGAGAAACGTCTGAAGGATAATCCCCCCCAGTATAAGAGCATTCACCCATCAGTTCTCGCTCGTGATGAGGATGATGAGTTGAATATGAAGAATGTTCGTGAGTGGATTAAGGTGCAGAAAGATATGCTGACTGCAGAAAGACAGAACGTTCGTAATGGGATTAAAGGTTCGATTGCAAAGGTTGAACAGATTCGTGGATATATTCTGTCGATGGAAAACTATCTGAAGACAGGGACATGGACAGATATGTTCTGGGGTGAGTACCAACAAAATCCAGTAACTCCTGTATGCATTGCAATGGCATATTATGATTGTGGATTGCCCAAGAGAAATATTGGTACATTCTACAAAGACATTGCTCGCATCTGGACTCAGAATGATGATATTCACTATCGTGAAGAAGTCAGAAAGGAAATGAAAAAGAGTGTCCGATAACGTCATTCAGTTCCCTAAAGTTTATAGGGGTAAGAAAGATCCTGTCATAGAAGAGGGGATCATTGAGGTGCGTGATGAGATGGCGTTCCTCAATCATTTGACTGAAGGACTTATTGTACAGATGGTACATAACATGGGTGAGAACGGTATATACACCCACTCAGAAGATTTTGTAAAGGACTTGAGTTTCTTGGTTGAAGTAGTTAAGTCGATGATGTACAGGGACGTAGAGATACATCACCCCATCCAAGATTTAATTGAGGCATTATCCACAACAAACCTTGACAAACACACCAATCAGGTGTATAGTCAGCTAGATATGGAAATGATTGAAAAGGTGTCTGAGATTCTGCTCGATCCAGAGGATGATCCAGACCAAGAATAGGTAAACTATGATTTTAGTTGATATGAATCAAGTGACTATATCCAATCTTATGCAACAGATTGGGGGACGAAAGGATGTGGATGTTGATCCAGATCTTGTTCGTCACATGATTCTAAATTCGTTGCGTTCATACCGTTCACGATTCTCTGAAGAGTTTGGAGAGCTGGTTCTTTGTTAC
>Ga0222719_10002277_pt1 | contig 17691 bp, 19 predicted proteins | sample C33_34DmetaG_FD_165039 | JGI IMG/M metagenome (GOLD analysis project Ga0222719, IMG submission 165039) | Estuarine water microbial communities from San Francisco Bay, California, United States - C33_34D | ecosystem: Environmental > Aquatic > Marine > Unclassified | place: USA: California... | reverse complement strand
AACTGCATAAACTTTTTTGTAGTGCGTCTGTTCTGCCTCTAGTGGGCAAAACCACTGCAATATCGTAGGGCATTTCATCCCACCATGTAACTAATTTTGTTTCCGTCATTTTTATCCTTCGTAAATTGCTGAATTGGCTCCATGTTCAAATACTTCAACACTTTTAACTCGTACTGTGCTGTTTAACGCAGTTCCTTCTGCTTTGCTTTTTTCAATTACTTCTGCCATCTTGTTGTAAGCCATTTCAGCAAAGCGTTCACACCCTACAGCAGGTACCACTCTAACATGAGCAATGTTGTCCAGTGACTGTAGTTGTTCAAGTTGCGGATCATCTTCTGCAACCAGCAAGGTATGATCGAACATGTACTCTGCCCAATTTTTAAAATCTTTCAAGCCGCCGAAGTCCATTACCCAATTGCGTTCGTCCAGTGATTCGCACTCAAAGATCAACTTGATACCGATTGAATAACCGTGTAGTAATGAACAGTGTGAATGTGTTGAACGCCATTGGCGGAAACAACAACTAAGACCGCGGTCGTTGTTGTAGGTTTTTGTACTATAGAATTTACTCATCTCTTGCCTCCTTTGTGAGTAAGTTTGATGACGCAGAATGTTTTGAGTGGGATGAGCCTGAGGCCACTTGATTTGTGTTGATATTTAGTTTTTGCATATGCTTAGGTTTACTTTTGTAATTTCTAATGGAGTCCACATATAGTGTGGCGTAATACGTAAAACCTGCTCTGTATCTTGCATAGTGTCTTTGTACAACCAGTGACTTAGATTAATGATCACTCCCACATCTTTGTTGTGCTTCAACTTTAGATCAGCCATCGTCCTTGACCAATGAAAAGGTCCCGTTTTCGTTGTCTATCCATTTAAGATTGGTGCCCGGCGTCCAGCCAAGCTCTGTTAGTAGATGTTCCGGTAGAGGCATGATCAAATCGTCATTGTCATCTTTTTCTAGCGTTACAGTGTCAGTGCTTGGTCGTTCTACAATTGGAGAGTTGGTGTAGTCTCCCTGACCGGGTATACAGTGCCGGATTCCACCTCGTGGATTTTCTGTATCACCGTCACGTCGAAAGATCAAATGTACATGCGGATACATACAAGTCTGCCCTGCACTAACTCCCATGTTTATTCCTACATTATAACCAGTGATATTATTGTTATCGCTGCTTACAGTCATGTTTCCTGTTTCTACTGCATAGTTAAAACACTTGGTTAGTGTATGCCGATCTGCTGTTTTAGGAACAACCAACATGTGGCCAGGCGTAACTGGATAACCGTCATTGAATACCACAAAGTCTCTGGTATTTAAAACTACATCTGTCCACGGTGCTCTTCCGTCCGCTTGTGCGGTTTGTAATGTGTCGACCATTTGCTATCCTTTTTTCGTGCTACTTTGATATCTAATAAATCTCTTAAATGAAAATCTGGATGTGAAGAATAAAATTTTTCACAAGCTTCGATTTCACTTTCTGCTTGTACTCTAGTAGGCGGTAATTTTTTTGTATAAAATATATAAGTGTCAGTCATTGTCCTTGACCAATGAAATGGATTACGCATTGCCTAGCATCCTGTGTTTTCCCATTTATTATAAGGTAAACACAGTGCTAGGTCAACCGTTTTAGACTGCTAAGAAGTAAATTACACTGATCACCGCAATAGCAATTGAACCTGCGTTGAGGTCTTCGTGTCTACCGCTAAGTGCTTTGATTACTGCGTATGCAATAAAGCCAAGTGCAATACCGTGTGCAATACTAAATGTAAGTGGCATTAGCACTGCCGCAAGCACTGCGGGTGCATACTCTGTAACATCTTTCCAGTCAATGTCTGCAATGTTACGCAAGAAGTAGGTTGCAATAAACACCAATGCGGCACCTGTTGCAAAAGCAGGAATGCTTTGTGCCAATGGAGCAAAGAACAAACAAGCACCAAATAGCACTGCTACTGTAACTGCGGTAAGCCCAGTCCTGCCACCTTCTTTGATGCCCGCACCACTTTCAATATAACTTGTGGTGTTACTAGTACCTGCTAGTGCACCTACTGTTGTTGCAACAGAGTCTGCTAACACTGCACGATCAATGCCATCTACTTCGCCTGTTTTCTTGTGTACTTTGCCAGTAAGATTGGCTACACTAGTTAGTGTGCCTGCTGTGTCAAAGAAATCCACAAACAAGAAGGCAAATGCTGTGCCAATGAATCCTGCTGTAGCCAACATGGAGAAGTCAAGGCTGAATGCGTGTTCGGGACTTGGAATAGCACCAGCAACTCCGCCCATTTCGGCAACACCTGTTACCCAAGCAATAATACTAGTAGCAAGGATACCAAGAATAACTGCACCTGGTACTCCACGCTTGTCAAGGATAGCCATGATAACAAAGCCAAGGCCTGCAAGAAGCACAGGCACACTGGCAACATCACCAAGCCCTACAAGTGTAGCAGGATTGTCAACTACAACGCCAGCATTTTTCAAACCAATGATAGCAAGGAACAAGCCAATACCAGCACCAACACCCAGTTTCATGCTTCGCGGAATGCTATTGATAATGTACTTTCGAGCGGGTGTTACACTAAGAGCAATAAACACCACGCCTGCTACAAATACAGCGGCTAGTGCTTGTTGATATGTGTATCCCATACCAAAGATCACACCAAATGTAAAGAACGCATTAAGTCCCATACCCGGTGCTAGTGCTACAGGCCAGTTTGCCCATAGTCCCATGATCAGCGTACCAACCATAGCGGCAATAATAGTTGCTGTAAACACAGCACCAAATGCCATTCCTGTGCCATCACTGCTTAGGATAGCGGGGTTAACAACGGTGATGTAGGCCATTGTTAAGAACGTGGCAAGTCCGGCAAGTAATTCAGTTTTAACTGAGGTACCTGCCTTCTCAATGCCAAATAGTTTTTCTAACATATTGTCTCCTTAGTTAGCAAGCAAACTCCTGTTGAAGTTTGATATTGTCCATAAACTCTTTCTTGACACCTGGATCCTCCTTGAAGGCTCCTTTAAGAACAGTAGTCTGAGTCAAGGAACTGTGTGCCATGATGCCGCGATTTTCACAGCAACCATGTGTTGCCTGGATATACACACCGATGTTCTCACTGCCAGTAGCGGCTTTGATTTCTCGGGCAATATCCATAGCAAGTTCTTCTTGTAGTGTGCCACGACGAGCACACCATTGTGCAATACGAGTATATTTGCTTAATCCAATAAGTGTGTCCGCCGCAATAATACCAATGTAGGCTACGCCAGTAACTGGTTGGTGGTGGTGCGAACACACACTTTTAAGTTCACTGCGTACAACCAGCATGCCATCGTATGGCTCGTCGGTGTGATTAGGAAACGCTGTGGCATTTGGTATTGGCTCATAGCGTCCGCTCATGAGTTCATACACATACATCTTGGCCAAGCGTCGACCTGTATCCATGCTGTTTGGATCGCCTTCGCGATCGATAACAAGGCTGTCAAGCACGCCTTCAAACTTTTCTGTGAGTTCACGTACTAGTGATTCTAGTTCGCCATCATTGATGTATTCACTGATGTTGTCACCGGCCCAAAAACGTCCATTGTTTTGGATAATTCTGTTGCGTATTGTTTGTGATGTTGGTAGTTTCATTGTTTCTCCGAGTTATAGACGAGGATGTCTCGAACTATATTTCTAATATAGTAAGCTATTTAGACAGGTTTGTCAAGTACTTTAAATAAGTTCTGTCACAGGAATCAACGGAATATGTTCTTGTTTGTCAGGAACAAATATTTTCTGTAGATCTATTTTGTTTCTCAGCCATCCTTTTCTTCTGATAGCATACAAGTCAAAACTAATTCTATCGGTGTAGCTGGCTTTGTGTACTTTTGTACTAAGTTTTTTAAGAAATTCTTGATCCATTTTAGTAGAAACTTTTACAGTGCTTGGTGTAGGCTGCCAATTAATTGGATCAAAACTCAAATCTAAAACCCGATCTTCCAATACGTTTTGATCAAATATAAACGCACGTTGCAGTCGTTTTACGTCTTCCGGGCATCTGCCAATTACACGTTCGGTGGCTCTGTCTACAAGACCGAATACTCGTTCTTTGTTGAGATAAAACACTGGGTAACTCATGCTATGAATGGTATGGCCGCCGTTTTTGATTATTTCCATGTCCATTATATCGCCGTGAGTCAAGTAATACATCACAGCCTCATGCAAAAAATTAAAATGATCTTGTAACCATTCTTCTTGCAACACCAGTTCAAACAGTGCCTCGTAGTAATCAAAATAACTTACGTCATACATGGTTCTGCAATACTTGGCTTGGATCTGACTATAACCAGCATTGTGAAACTGCATGTATAACCATGCGTACATGTAGCCAGTGGCAATTTCCTCACGGCTCATGGTTTTGGTTTGACTTATTATCTGACACTCTTCTACTATTTCGCGGAAATCCTCTGGATCATACTGAGGAAAATAGTCTTTGGCTGTGGTGGTAACAATGCCATATTTTTCTATGGTCTCTGGCTGGCCAAGCTCGCTGTTTACCAATACTTGTGCAAACCAAACATCTAAACTGTTGTGTTGGCCCATTTCTAAAATATTTGCTAGCCCTTCTTTCCAACTGTCCAGTGTTTCCAAAGGTAAGCCTAGTATAACTTCGGTATAGGTTTTTACGTCAGTCTGTTCACTGAGATCCATCAGGTGTCTTACATTGTTGCTGGGAAGATTCTTTCTTTTGATTGCTTCCAAAGTTTGATCATTCATGCTTTGAACACTCATGGTAATACCTCTACTGAGATCGCCCAGTATACTACCAATGGCATACACCGTGTCTGTGCTGTTTTTTGCAAACTGAATATTAATACTCTCCAGTCTACTGCGTTCGCTGACTTCTTTGAGCATGTGTGCTATTTCCATGTCTCTTTTTTTGAAAATACCAAAGTTTGCATCTGCCATGAACATGTATTCTATAGGACGTTCAGCTAACCATTCTAATTCTGCAGACAAACGTTCCATGGGAAATTGTTTGACCTTGCTGTATGTTACTCCGCCCCAATCACAGAATGTACACTGATATGGACAACCTCTGTTGGTCTCCCAAGTCATATTCCACAGTGCCTCTGGATGATCTTTTATGATTTGATCAAACACACCTGTTAGATAAGGACTAGGTATGTCTAGATCATATATTCGTTCTCTGGTGTAAAATTTTTCATAGGGTTCTTGATTTATAATGCTGGTAAGAAAATCTTTGTAGCTAATTTCTCCCTCGCCGCTCATCACACAATCAACAAATGGATACTTTTCAAAATAGTTTTCGTGAGCTTGTGGCCCTCCAAACTGTATGATACAATCAGGCCATTGTTCCTTGATTGCCTGTGCAGCATTTAGATTCCATTTTTCATTCCAAACATATGTGCTGAATCCACACACTGTTGGGTTATCCATACGAGAAATAACATCACTGATAGGTTCTCTGCGGAAAAAAAGTTCAGCCAGTTCAACATTTTCTTGAATTTCAGGAAACTGGTTTACATAGCTCCACAGACATCCGACACTGTAAGGAAGCCAGTAGTTTTGTTTATCGTTGTATACGATTGAATACTGTGGTTGAAACAGATAGACCTTGAGTTTGCTCACAAAATACCTTTTGTTATTTCCAGATATTTATGGTTTTTTCAAGTCCTTCGTGTAACTCTGTGACAGGTTCCCAGCCCGTAAATGATTTTATCTTATCGCTGCCGCTGTTTAACAAATATATTTCGCCCGGGCGAGGCGGCTTGGCATTCCATTCTATGTGGCCTTTCCAATTTAATTTTTCAGCAATAGCACAGGCTAAACTGTTGATGCTCAATGCATTAGGCGGACCAATTGTAAATAATTCTGCATTATCTATACTATCCACATTGTTGATCAAACTGGTCCACATGTTTATCATATCATCTATGTAGAGAAAATTACGCCATGGATATTGGTAGCCTAGCTGAATAGCTTTTTTGTTTTTCAACATTTGTGTTATTATTTGCTCTACAACAAAAAAATCATTGTCTTTGCGACCATATGTGTTGGTTTGTCTAATCATTGCACTGGGCAATCCAAAACTTCTATGAGCATATTCTATGTATTTTTCGCATGCATGTTTAGCAACTGCATACGGTGCATTTGGATTAGCTGGTGTAAGTTCATCAAATACTGGTAACACATCTGGAATGTTACCATCTTTTATGCTGTCGCTAACAGGTTGCCAGCCATACACTTCCATTGTACTAGCAAAGATAAAACACTTTAGATTTTTAAGTTTAACTGCGGCATTAACTAGATTTACGGTTCCTACAAAGTTTGTTTGGCTAAATGCAATTGGTTCGTAAAAGCTTTTGCCTACTTCAGTGCGGGCTCCCAAATGTACAATTATATCCGGATCCAAAGTATATACTTCATCGCTGATGTCAGCAAAATCCAAAAGATCATTTTTTAATTTGTAAACTCTGTGACCTTGTTGTTCAAGTATAGGACATATGTGCGATCCAATAAATCCACTGTGTCCTGTAACTAAAATTTTCATGCTATAATCTCTATATCGCGGCAATCATTGTAAATTTTCCAATCTTCTGTGCCGTGCTTCAAACTATTAGCTTGTAGTAGTTTACTTGCATACACTGCATCTTCTATAGCTGGTTTGTAATGATATCCTAATTTTATTTGTTTTTGAGCTCCCCAGTTCTTGTTGAGATCTCTACCGTCGTATCTTTGTAATAGCATTGTTTCATAAGCTTTTTTATCATCCAACAGTATTGCTCCGCCATGTCCTGCATCCAGTGGTTTACCATTGCCAAAACTTAAACACTGCATCATGCCAGATCTATACATGCCGTGCTTGCAAAGTCTTGCACTATCCCAAATACGTGTGCCTTTGAAATGATATTCTCCAGACCATTGTTCTAAAAAGTAATTGTACTTTATGCCTAACTTGTGCATAAGCATGGGTATGCTGATATAAGTGTAAGGAGTAAATTCTGTTTCTTTTACCTGATCATATCGCAAGCACAACTCCAAGGCATGAGTACAGCAGTCTGTCATAATGGCATAAGGAGCACCGGTATATCTTGCTAGTTGATTTTCAAATTTTAAAATTTCATCAAAGCTAGCATTGTTACCGAGCTTTTGGGGTTGTGTTACTGTGCCATTGCCAAGCGGTTGTAACCATAGCCTTGGGGTCATATGTTGGGTTCCAATTTAATGTTTGTTTTAACTTTGAATTATCTGCAACTAAAAAATCAGGGTCGCCTTGTCTACGTGATTGTAGTTCTACATCAATTGATTTCTCTAATACATCTTCGAAGTGTTTTACAATTTCTTTCACAGAAAGGTTGTAGTTGCCAATGTTGTATGTACCTGTACAATTTTGTTCTGCACACATTCTTATGGCTTTGGTAACATCACATACATGAACATAATCTCTAACGCATGTACCGTCTTTGGTATTATAGTCGGTGCCGTTTATTTTCACTGGTTGATTGTTTTTTATTGCAGATATAATCCTAGGCATAATATGGCTTGCATCTTTTAATTGTCCATGTCTACCTTGTGGATCGGCTCCGCAGACGTTGAAAAATCGCAAACTTGTTGTTTTCATGCCATATATGTTTTGATAATCTTGTAAGATTTTCTCAACCATCAGTTTGCTGGTGCCATATGGACTGATTGGTACTGTTTCGTTGTCTTCTTTTATCCCAGCTGAGTCAATGTCAATTGGTTGTCCGTACACTGCGGCACTGCTTGCAAATATAAAGTGTGTATCAGGTACACTGTGTCGAATTGCTTCCAAAAAATTAATTGTACTTGCTACATTGTTCAAATAATATTTTGCTGGATCCTGCATGCTTGGGCCTACCAGACTGGTTGCGGCACAGTGTACAATAATATCTGGTTTATCTCCTAACAAAAAGTCAACAACATCGGGCGATCCATAATCCAATTTGTAACCGTGGCTTATCGATGTATCTAAGCCAATCACAGTGTGACCAGCGTCCTCAAACTCCAGCATGCATTGGCCGCCAATGTAGCCATCTGCTCCGGTTATCCAAACAGTTTTAGGCATCTTATTCCTCAATTTTTACCACTTGGTACTTTGACTCAGCAACATGATCACGATATCGGTTACCGCTGCGTTTCCACTGTTCACCTTTGCCTTCAATGATATCTACAATTCTATCAATGGTGCCATTGTTCCAATCAGATATCAATCCTTGATTGTGATGAGCTTTGTACAGCATGTTTTGCACTTTGTGATAAGCATCATCTATGCTCCATGGAATATACAATCTTTCTGGATCATTTGCAAATGTTTCTGGAAAACTGCGATATGCAGGATAGACCACATTACAACCCAGTGCATCTGCTTCGCTTACTGTGTTGCTCACCCAGTCCTGTAAAGCACAGTTAAACAACACCTTGCTGTCATTTAATATTTCGTAGTATTGATTTTTCTTGAGGTTTTCATAAATTGTTAACTTGCCTTCTGCTTCGAGTTCACGGGCACGTTTGATATAAGCAGGATTGTTGCTACGCAACGGACCGCCCTGAAGGATAGCAAATTCAATGTCGCGTGGACCTTGATCATAAAACATTTCAATCAAATCCATAAAGAAGTTGGGCTGTTTTTCTTGATCAAAACGTGCCGCAAACACCACTCTTCTTTTCCGTTGATCAAACGGCTTTATTGTGTTGTTTACACGTTCTCGCACTTCATCTTTGCCAAATGCAAGTCCTGAAATATTATAGATTGGAGCAGTGTATCCTGCAATACGCATATGTGCAACCATTTCTTCATTGGTTGCTAGTACACGCATACCTGGAATTTGGTTTACCATACGTTCATATGTGCTCATCCATTCTGCCATGTTGCCCCAAACATGCACAAAGTCATCTGGGTCAATGGCCTGTGCAAGACAACGTACATAAATTGTAGGTTGATCTTTTTCTGGTACTTGGTTAATAATATATGGCAAACTTTCAATGCCAGGATGGAACATGTCTTCAAAGTAGACAACATCATCACTGGTAACTTCGCCATTACGCATTAGTTGCACTAGATTCATCATTTGACTCATAGCAAAGTAACTGCGTCCATGTGCGTCAAGTACTTGCCCAACACTGATAGCGTTGGTATCGTCAATGGTTTCACCTGGTACATATACAACATCTAAACCGCGTCGTTCAAAAACTCGGCGGTTCCAATCAGTGAGTTGTAGAGTGTAACGGGCCTCATAGCTTTCGAGACCCATATAATATAGTTTACGCATTATTACCTCGGTGTATCAAGGAACCACATGTCCTTGCAACGTTTGCCGTTGGTGTGTTTGTTATACTGTTGCCAAGCATAACTTTTCCAATTATATAAATCGGCTTCGTCGTACCGATAGCCAAAAGTGCGACAAAATTTTAGAAATTTGTCAAGATCATCAAAAATGTCATTGATGCTCGGTGACCGTGACCGTTTGTTAGCCATTATGGTCGTCTCCCTGTTGTTTTTGATACTTAATGAATGTACCATTTTCGTTATCCTCAGATACTTCAATCCAAATATTACGGCCTGGATACTCACTTGCAATTTGCTTGTAGAGATCATCAGCCATCATTTCGCAGCTTTTATAGTCTAATTCTAGTATTGCTGTGCTGCTATCTACTTCTTCATAAAGACGTTGACACCAACGTTTAAATTGAATAAACTCGATGTCTCTATCATTGTGAAAAACTTCTATCCATACACGAAAATGGAATATGTGTCTATGTGGCACACCGAGAAAACTTACGTCATCCCAGTCGCCTGTTGCAAGTTTAGGATCAGTGTCTGCTCCAGGATAGTAGTGGACACCTTCTTTTTGGAATTGAACCCAAATCATTCTATCATTGGTCATATAGTTGCAATCCTGTGCTGTTGCTGAGTTGTTGATTAGATTGATTGTTTTTTGATATTTTGTATATTATAAAATGGTTTTGTGTTTTTTGCAAGTTGTATTTTAATTATCCAGGAATAAATCAGGGAAAATTTTTCTAACATCGGTGTTTCTTCTTTTATCAAGTTTATCTATTTCAGTGATAAAACCCTGCGTGGAGTTTGCATTAGGTATCATTCGGCTGGGAATATTCAATACGTGTTCTATTTCTTCAATTTGTTTAATTAGAGTAGGATACGCAAACCGTTTTTTGCAATCTTCCAGTACCTGCCTGCCTTGCGATTGCAGGTGTGGTGGTAATTGTCTTGGATCTAACCAACCGCCACTGCCGCTGTTAACATAGGTTAAGTTAACAATATTTGCCAAATGTGGATATTTTTCAAATTGATAAAGAGATTCTACCCATTCAAAAAATTCTTCTAGATACAACATATTCAAAGAGTTATAAACACATTGAAAGTTGTTTATGCTAAATCTTTTGTATTTTATAAGATACTGAAGATTGTCGTTGAAATCCTTCCACTTACTAGGGTAGCGTATATATTCGTATTTGTCGCCAATTGCTTCTGCACTGATAATAAATTTAACCTTGGGCATAGACATCAATGTTTCAAAAATTTTGTTGTCTATGTTGGTCAAATTTGTGTTTACCCAAATTTCTGCATTTGGATTGCGTTCGCTGAGTTGACCTAACAACCATTCGTTGTCTTTGACAATTAGAGGTTCCCCGCCTGCTAGGTAGACTCTTTGTAGATTTTCTATGTGCTGATCTATGTATGCCTTTAAGGAATCCAACTGCACAGTGTTGATTTTTTGCGGGATATTCAGTTCCTGTGCCCACAAACTACTGCATTCAGGGCCGCAATACACGCAAGCACTGTTGCAAGTATTTCTCCAACGTAGATCTAAATATTTTAAATCGAATCCTGCAGGATCGTTGTACAAGTCTTTGTCAACATTGTCAAACCATTGTAACATAGCTTTGCGTAATGTCGTGATGTCATTTGATACGCTACAATTTGTACACCCATGCGGAAGCTTGTTTTCATATCGCATGTCCTGTTTAATTTTTAAATTTTTATCGCTTGCTATAATCTCATCAATATCTTGAGTAGGAGTATGACCTAGTTTGCTGTGACTGATACAACAATGATCAATTCGACCACTGGGATCAACATATAGACTTACCCACGGAGCAGGACAAAAACCAGATTGATCATAAAAGTTTGGCTCAGTCATTTAAGACATTGTCCTCATGGTAATGATCCCAGGGAGTAAAAACTTTTTTATCCAGTAGTTCATGTATACGGTGTACCCACACACCCGGATTGGATCCCTGGAATTCTCTGTCGTCGAGCTTGAGACAAGCATTATAACCCAATTGATTGATATAAGGCAGTTTAGCAGATATCATTGGTATAAAACGATGCTGTTCGGTGAATCCAGCCTCCAATACCCATTCCACATGAGAAATATCAAAGTCCAGTGTTACCCACAGTCCAAGGTCCAGTAGGTTGTCTACTAGGGTGTACCATTGTTCATCAGGAACAAAACTGCCATTGGCACCAAGATACACATGCTTAACCGGAGCAAATTCAATCTGGTCCAGTACTTCGCCAAAGGATCTACATCCTACCACAAACAGTGTATTCATTCCATGCACAGGTGTATGCTCTACCTCTTTGCCTGTAAAGTAATTCACTTGATAATGTTCTTTGCGATTATTGCTGCTCATCGTGCTGTGTTTGTCCATGTACGTGTTCAAATTGTTTGCGTTTTAGAAGTTCGATTTCATCTCGAAGTTGTAGTTTTTCTTTTTTGAGTAGCTTCAACTCATATTCGTCATAAACACCCGTTGACACTCTTCCGCGTATTTTTTTGTCCAATGCATGATGCAATTTCTCAAGTTTTGTTATGTATTCACCATAATGTGTTGCAAGATCCTGTTCTTCCATTTTAACAATTTCCTCAATCAAAGTCAAATAAATTATTGAACTGACGTTTAGCATTTACTGCTTTTTTGCCGCCCATGCCTCGTGCTCCAGAAATACCCATCCAAAACTTGCTGTAGTGATCTAATATATCAAGTCTTTCTTGGTAGTCCGGTGTTGCAAACACCTGTTCAACTATATCACGTGATGTTGTTCCCGAAAGATTGTCTACAAGCATGCTTGGATGTATGCCAGCATCAAACTGTCTATTGGCTTGTTGTACAGCGTTTATGTGATGCCATACATTGTGCCCCATCATTAGTGCATAACTGAAACTGTCCCAACTGGTTTTTCCTTCTTTGCCTATTTTATTTACATCTCCTAGTGCATATTTGCAAACATCTTTGATCATAAGATTAGCACTAATTGGACTGTCATCAAACACACTGTGTATTCCTTCTGCTAACACTGCGTCCCTAAAGCTTCTTGTGTCGCTGGCCAACGCTTTGTTATCCACAGTTGCTTCCATTTTGTAACTCCACTTGCTGTGGTGATCGGTTACAGTATTGGTATAGATCTGGCCATTTGCTGTGGCTAGGAATGGACTTGCACAATCAAAACTGATAGTGAAGTTGGGATTATGATGCTTGCGAACTGCACGTTGAATGTCGGTTAGCAGTACAGCCCACTCAAGTTTACTGGTTCCCAAGAAGTGCATCCAATCGTGTTGTCCTTGTTCTAGTAACCCGTCGTGGATAAGTGTTACAATACGTCTTAGTGCTAGATGAGGATCAGCCATGTTAGCACCTCCCATACTCCAACCACGAAAGAATTTTTCGTGTCGTTTTGGATCACTGTAGTGCTTCATAAGATCATACCAGTCGTCAGCTTCTTGATGATTACCGCCTTGTAGAACATTCAAGAATTTTGCTTTGCCCGACGAATGTTTCATAAAGTATTCGTGATTGTACTTGGTAGCATTAACAGCATCCTGATAACTGTGAATACCTGACTTATCAGCACACTCTGGAACAGTGTATGTCCATGTGGGAATATCCAATGTCATGGAATAATCACTTACATTGTCCAACCATTTTAGCACAGTACTACGATACTTTTCTGCTCGTTTACAATTTGGATTAGCCCATTCGCCTTCCCACACACCTTTTGCAATCTGGAAGCCGCCCGAATCGGCAAGCAACGTGGTATGACTGCCGCGTTCTCGAATCATTGCTTCTTTAGGACTGTGTTTGGTTAGATCAAGATTAGCATGCCCAGCACTGTACAACCCCCAACGATATGTAAACAAACCTTTTTGGTCATTGAAGAAGTTCATCATTTCCATGTCTTGTATGCCCAGCGGCATGCGACTTTGTTCTACAAATTCCTCATATTTTTGCTTGCCAATATAGTTTGCATAAAAGCTACTGATTGCCGGCAAAAACACTGCATAGTCGTTTTGCTTGTTGGTTAAGTTGTCTTTTTTGTATTCCATGATTTTGATATATCTCGCAAGCTACTACCAAAGTCCACCAATGGACTTTGTCTTTGTATTGCTTTATTTAGAAAGCTCAGTGACTTTGTGTGATTTTTGTGAGCAATGTTGCCTACAACATCTGCCGAAGCAAAGTCTTGCCAAGTGCCCCAGTCTTCTAGCCTGTGTACTACACCATTGAAATTATAATGCTCGCATAAATCAATAAAGTTGTCAATATCATCGTAATTGTCATTTTGTAAAACAAAGTTTAACAGAACTTCTGCTGATTGTCTTTGAGTTTGGGCATACAACCAGTCAAGATTTTCTAACAAGTTTTTCCAACGTCCTGGTTGTCTGACCTGTTCATACACTGATTTACTTCCTGCATCTATGCTGATAAAATACTGAGTAATATTGTTTAAAATTTTGCTGTAGGGTAGCAGTTTTTTCATCAACAAGCCGTTGGTAAACAGTCTTATTGTTTGATTATTCCTTGGGGTAAAATTTTTAATTAACGGACGCATGATGTGACTTGCAAGCGGATCTCCATTGCCGCTCATAACAATATGACAAGGTGCGTCAAACTCTTGTAGCAAATTTACAATATGTTCAACTTGTTCCAATCTGTTGTGATACTGTTCTTCACCTACTTGTATCATTCTTGCACTGCTTCTACAACTAGGACAAGCTAGATTACAACTATCGTCTATGTTAATGCTTATTGTGTATTTGTCTTTGTGCAAGTCTTTGTGTAGCACTCCACATCGATCTACTGCACAATGCGTGTAATTGCCAGTGTCGATGTCGCTTTGAATGTCAACTGCTTCTCTTGAATTCCATATTTGAGACAAATCAGTGAATTCTGAAATGTGTCCAATACTCACAGGTAACCATGCTTCGCAACTGCAAACAAAACAGTTACCTGCCCAGTCTATAACTAAATCTCTACTGGGACTGTTACAGTGATAGGGCACTTGGATCTTCAGATCTTTGTTGCGTGGTATACTATTGTAGTTGTGTTTATGATAACTAGGAATGTGCAACATTTTTGGGCACCAACTGATACAGCTCGCTGTTTGTACTACTCCAGGTTAATCTATCATTTGTTAACTCTTCGATCAAGTTAAAACTAGGCCTTCCTTGTTGTGCGTACATGCTCCAATCTGCTATGTAAAATCTTCTATCAGGTATGTTACCCATGTGGAAAAAATTAAATGGACGACAATGAGTGCAAGCACCCCATGCACCGCCTATCACCAGCCAATCACGGATATGCGGTACCATGTTATTCATATGATATTTTATACTATCTGGAGTAAGCAACATAAAACTATGATTGCCAAAGTGTATGTCTTCTATGTCTCTGTGAACTTCCTTGTTGCCTGTTTCTTTCATGAGAGGTAATAAAAAATCAGGCTGATAGTTGTTCAAACTGTATTCACTGATAGTATTACGCAGACTGGTATCATAGCGTACATCCAATGCCACTTGATAGTTTGCAGCAATAATACTATCTACATAGTAGTTTTCCAACTTTATGTTTACTTGTTGCATCCATTGATCAAGAAAATCTTCGTCCCATGCGTCAAGGAATATTACTCCGCGAATAAAAGGAATGTCGTTTTTGTATAGGTCCGTGAGCATTTATTTACTTTGGGCAGGTAAAATATAGTTGTACTCAGCAATGCCGCTGTTCACGGTAATTTGTGCTGCACCGTCATCGGAAATGCTCACTGTTTTATCACCTGTTAGATCCATGATCGCGGCAAAATGTTTCACAGGCCATGCCCATCCTCGAGTGAGACTTCCTGAGACATCTTGATGGAATACAAAATCTCCAGCGTGTGTGCTGTGATCTCCAAAGTAAAACTTGAGATCTCCATTCTCTGTTTTTGCTACAAAATTAGGCTCTTCGGAGTTTGCTGTCATCTGCATTTTAAGACGTTGAATACCTGCAATAGTTGGCTCAAACTCTACATTCCAATTTGCACCTTTGAACTTGAAGTCTTTGAGTTTTTGTGTAACAATTTCACTGCTCATAAAACGGTAATCGTTTTTGAAATCGCCGGTTGCATTTTTAAAGTGCAGTCCTACTGGTACATTAGTGTCGCCGTTTCGGTCTTGTGTTTTTACTGTGATTTCAGCGTTTTCTTTGTACTCCTGAATATTAAGCAAAATTTTAAGTTTACTTAAATTAGGCAAGCCAAACGTTCCAATGAATTCAGCAACTGGTGTCAAGTATTTGCCTTGAACAACAACACTGCGATCATCAGCCATTCCAGTAATTTCTGTGGTTTTGTCAGTGCCTGTGATTTTAAGCAGTTCAATGCAGCCTAAATCAAAAGTGTGTTCAACCAAGTCTAATAAGTTGTCTCTCACGATTTTCTCCTTGTGTTACAATGTATTGTATATGTTATTTAGAAAAATGTCAACTGTTAATGTTGATAATGTAATGGCAAAGGACGAGCCAGTGACTGCCCTCCGCGAATTGTGCTGAGTTCTCCGTCTCTTTTGCATTCTATGTATCCTTGTCCGCTGTTGTGATTCAAAACGTAGGTTACAGTGTAACCAATTTCTTCTAGAAGTGCTATTACTGCTCTGCCGGGTGTGTAGCAACGTTGCCTTAGTTCAACAAAACTTACTGCCTTGGCATAGTCACAGTTATTGTAGGTAAATGCTAATCTACCGCCTGGGCGTAATATTTTTTTCAGCTCGATAAAATATTTTTCTAGTAGTTCAATTGGACGAAGCTCAAAGAAATTGGTTATAAGAATAAATCCGATTTGCCCTGATGGCAAGGTCTCCATCATGGTATCTATATACTCAATTGTTTCAGTAAAACACAGTCTACGTTGATACCTTTTTCCAAACTGCTCTATACCGGGTAACATACTATCGTAGTCTGTGTCAACTAGATACAGAGGATCACAAGCTACCATGTTCCGCATAAACTCGCAGTGTTGTGGGCGAAAAGCGGCTCCTGGAAATTGCCAGTCAGTGAGTAAATTTATTCTGTTGCCCACTACCTCTTTGAAGTCTGGGTCACTGTTGAGAGACTCTAGCCCTTCTGCACTATCCTTGTTGTATTGATAAAAATTTGTGCTAGCATCATAATAAGGCTGTTCGTTTTCGATAATTTCTTGAAACACTTCTTCACGCAAGGATGCAAAATCTTTTTTTAGATCTAAAATATTATCAATTGCTGTTTGACTGTGATTATCAATGGGTTGATAGGACGCCCAATCTATGTTGTCTAACTTGTGTTCATTGGTAAGACTCTCCAAGAGATACAGTATCTCGCTGGTTCGTGAATCTGTTTCAATGCTGTCAATCAAGTTAAGGTAAGCAACCAACTTACTTAGACTTTGTCTTGCACGTATCCTATCACTAAGCATCGCCGAAATCGAATAGATCCTCAAACGTATTTTGTGTGTTTGTTGCACTAGACAAATCCCAGTCCAGCACACCTAACAGATTGTCAATTTTGCCGTCAATTAAAACAGTTTCCATTTCACTGTCATTGAATGGTAAATTTTTGAACCATTGTGGCAAATGTGATTCATCTGTTGGATATGCTACGCTGGTATAACCTAGTGGATTCTTTTTTAGCTTACAAACAATTACCTTCATTCCGTCGATCATTGACATGCTGTAGTTGTCACTGTTCATGTCTTTGAGTGTGTTCCAGTTCATAGCAGCTCTCACATGTCCGGGCATGTTGGTTTTACCTTCACGTTTTTCTTTGTTTATGTATTTGGTTAGGTTATTAACACGTTTTGGTGAACCCTTTTCCCATCCTGGACGTTCTGTGAATTCGTATTTAAATTCTCTGATGCGTTCAATTACACTGTCTCTGCCAGCACCTTGCAGCACCATATCTAGAATTTCTTTTAAAAAGTCCTGAATAACCACTGGAGTGTCACTGCGTTTCAAGTCAAGCCCCATTGCCTTAACTTTGCCGGGTTTGCCTTCTATGTCTAGTCGTCTTCCTTCTTGGTCGTAAACCATTACAGCGTAACGTTTTTTGGTAATAAACAAACCCTTGGTTGCTGTGATTTCTCTGCCTCCCCGAATTACACTACCACGTTTGCGTGGACAATGGAACGCTTGTTCCATAAAGCCTGGAAAGCTATCGTTTACTTCATCTGAAATGCTTTCATACAGTTGTACAGCAATTTCCTTGTTCCATTCAACTTCTTGTTTTTTGATTTCTGGCCAAGCACTAAAGTAACACGAATCTGTGTCGCCATAGATAATTGCTTTGCCTAAATGATCGTATTCTCCTGTGATACACTGATTTACATATGCATCCATGTGCTTGGCAATGCTTCTGCCAGTAA
>Ga0222719_10002276_pt1 | contig 17700 bp, 9 predicted proteins | sample C33_34DmetaG_FD_165039 | JGI IMG/M metagenome (GOLD analysis project Ga0222719, IMG submission 165039) | Estuarine water microbial communities from San Francisco Bay, California, United States - C33_34D | ecosystem: Environmental > Aquatic > Marine > Unclassified | place: USA: California... | reverse complement strand
ATACCTGCAGAAGATTGTACAGCTTGATATCTTACAAACTCTTGAAGTAAGGATTGGAAACTTGCATCTGCTAAGGGCTGAATTCTATTATTTGTTGAATCCCATCCAGCTGGAGCTGTGAAACCAAGTGATGTCCCTGCTGCATACTGATTCAAGTAATATGTGTTATTGATTTCTGTGTAGGTTACTGTTTGGGTAGTGTCATTACTAACGTATGATGAACCTACACGGGCATCATCATAAACTCTGTCAACAAACAAAGTAGTACTACCAAGACCGCTCGTATAGTATGTACCTGGACCAGATGAGGCTACAAGAATATCAATTGCGCCATCAATAAATGTGTCGATAAAGTCTTGGACACTGAATTGCTGAAGTTGTGTACCAGTCCAATACAATGGTGCTTCTTTATCGGAGAATGTAGGAGCTGATACAGATTCAACATTTTGATAAAGACTGAAATTAGCAGAGCCTGTGCCAGTACCACCTGGTGTTACATATGTTGATACGTTAGTGGAATCAGCACCAGCTACCCGGTAGTTATCTGTCTGAGTAGTCAGTAACGTACCTGAAGACGTGCTCAAATCTACAGATGGATTAAGACCATACTGATGAGCAGCTTCTGTTTTAATCGCGGTGATCGCCGCAGTGGTCATCTCACGAAGACCGCCTGAGCCACTATTAAGAGTAGCGTCCCAATAAACTGGTGTTCTTACAGCCATAAAAAATCCTTACCACAACCGTGTACCTGAACTATTATACACCTTTGTAATCAAATTGTCAACATCAAAGTTTTGGGAAACACCAAGTCTACCAAATGAAATTGTCGATTCTTTGCCAGCACCACCACTATCACGCTGTAGTACAAAAGAGTGTGTCGGGAAGTTCAGAGCACCCGAGTCTTGGATATGCACGTTTGATGCAAGCATATGAACATTACCAGTAAATGTGGTAATGTCACTTGTAAATGCGGTATTGTCACCGCGGAAACTAGTGTTAGCAGAAACTCTTAAATAGTTACCTCTAACATGAGCTAGAGATGGTTGAGAAAATACTACGTTTGATTCAACGAACAAGTTGCGGTTAACTGTAGCGTTTTCAAAGATAGCTTCTTCAATCTCTGGGTTACCAAACTCAACTGTACCTAACTCAGCATTAGCGAGTTTCAATACGTTACCAGTTGAACCTGGGTTAACCCCTGCAGATGCTCCTTGGAAAATCAAAGAACCTGCTTTTGTTACAAATCTACCAGATGTCTCAACAAGAATCTTACCAAACACGTTCATGTTAGCAGACTGTGTTACGTTAGCAGTAAGAGCTAATTCATCTGGAAGTTGATTTGATTTAATCTGTCTGGCAAATTTTAGTTGACCATTAGAACTATTGTTTAGAACAAGAATGGCATTGGCATGGGCATCATCCCCAGCCAAAATCTTCATGTTGTTTAATGAGCCAATAGATACAACTGCAGTAGCAGGAGCTGTAAACGATGTATTAGCAACAATGTTGTTTGAGTACAGTGTTGATTCATCGATAGCGAATTGATTCAATCGTGTCGTAATCTGGTTAGATCTAATACGCCACGTATTAAAGGTATCCGAAAGCTCTGTATTTGAAATTAAAGCCATTGATTTTAGTCCTTATTAGCCAGCTGAATTAACAAATTCTTCAGCTCATGCAATTCATTTCTTATTATATTTATATCATCATTCACCTGATTCATCTGCGTAGTTACAGCTTTTCTTTCAGCTATATCACGTAACTTAGCTGCCTTCTCAATCTTATAAGATTCAAAAGAGCGTACATCATCATTTATAACACCACCATTGGCAATATCCTTGACGAGGTTCTCGTGATCTTTGATAGGCTTTAACTGTGACATATCATTCGGAAGTTTTTAACTTTAGGAACATTAACAGGATTGGAAGATGTCATTACCAACTTAATTACTGATACTTTAAACTCATCCAAGTTATCAATATTAATCTCTACTTCTCTAAACTGACCATCTGAATCAATAGCAGATGAAACATAACCTGAATCTACATATGTTTCAACTGAACTAAGTCTTTCTAGATCAGAAGCAGTCTTATACATTGCCTTAATTGCACAACCAGCTGGAATATTTACATCCATGATAATTTTGATTGATTGTGCAGCAGTCGTCAGACTCAATGGACGTGTGATGTAGTTAGCAAGGTTAGTAGCACCTTCCACCGCAATATTATCAACATATCTATCAAGTAGATCCACTGAGAAGTTAGCACTATTAGATTGAATTCTATATTGGCCTGAAGACAGACCTTCTAGAGCACCAGCTGCCAGTGTAATTGTTGTATCATCTGTAATCGTAGACACTTTACCAATCACATTACCGGTAGCTGTCTCTAAGAAGTTACCTACCGCTACCTCCGTATTAAACTCTGTAGAAGAACCTGATACACCTGTACCACCATAAGTGACTGACATTGTACCAGTACCTACAAATGAGGCAGTAGCATTGACTGAGTGCAGTCTAACAGCTACGCTAGATCCAGCAGCATTATTTTTACCAAAGGCAGAGCCCAGGCTGATTGTTGTTTTATCTTGATCAGCGTTACCACCGAAAGTATTGTTAGCTGATGTTAACGAAACATCTGTAACCAAGTATGATCCATTGATACCAGTCATAACATTTTTAATATCAATGTGCTGGCCGGTCTTAACATTTTGCAATGTATCATCTATTGCATCCAGGTTTGTAACAATTTGACCTGATGTAGTATTAGCATTACTAAACGTAATGTTACCATTAGATTGTACAACAAAATTAACTGGAGATGAATCTGTGAGCTCAGCATTTCTTGTCAACATAACCTGTGATGCTGAGTTAACAGTAAGGACTGTACCAACGATTGATTGGTCTGAAGCCCTTCTAATAACATCCCCAGGGAACAATTCGCCTTGAAAGTTTGAACCTGAACCTGTGATAAAGTTGTTAGAAGTACTGTATGTTACAGAACCTGTGCCAGTTGATTGTACTGTTGTATTAGAAATACTTGAGCTATTTGTCATTGGTGTCGAATCAAGTTCTACAACATTGAACTGTGTATCAGTGAAGTTACTTACACGGTTTTGGATACCATAACCAATAATTTGTTGAAGATCAATTACTGGTGAGATATTATCATTATTTGAGTACAATTCCGCTTTCACCTTCAGAGAAGATGTTTTAAGAATTGGAGGACCAGCAGAGTCTGTAGCTTGGTTTTCAAATGACTTCAGATATTTACGTGTAGAGAGATATCTTGTCTGACCAGGTGTAATACCTGTAAACCCAGAGAATGTACCATCATTATTTTCTACATCATAGAAATATTTCAATGTAGTATCGCCAAGGACCATGTCTTGTGCATTCAGGAAGAATGCATCAACGGTCAATTGCCTAGAGCACGTTACACCAGAACCACCATAGAAACCTTTAACTAGGTTATTGACTGAACCAATAAGAGCACCATCATCTGTAGAAAGCTCGATAATGAAACTGTCTGGTTCTAAGCCAGTTGATTGTACAACATGTATACCATTAATAGCTGATGCAAGGAACCCATCATCATCACTACCTGATCCATATGTACCTTCTTGTACACCACTAATCAAGGCCTTTTGTCCAGTCTGGAAGCCATGGTTTGGTGCATATACTCTAACTTTGTTTGTATTAGGTGCCATCTGAATTGGATCAGCTTTAAGAGTGATCGCTTGAGGTGGCGTACCTTTCAAGTTAACTGTTTTAGTTTCATTGATTGTAAACTTAGCTTGACGTAATGTAAACTTCATATCTTTCAATGGGTGAGCTACAAACTCTTGACCATTCTGGGAAAGATATAAAGAACCTTTTAATGGATTCTGATTGACAGGGCTGTTGTTTGTCAAGTCAGTACCACCCAATTCACTTACGTATACTTGACAGCCAGGCTCATCTGTTTTAACGGTCAATGCATACGTCTCACCATTCTGAAGATAGATAGGAGCTTTAAACTTAAAGTTTGTTGCAATTGAAGCGTCAGATGATGTGAAGACATCAAAGGTTTGTTTTGTTACTTGTGAGAATGGAAGAACTTTGGTACTTGGTACACCAGTACTTGCTGTACTTCTGATCTCAACTGTTACAGGTCTTCTACCAGTTGCAGAGAAGTATAGATCGACGTCAGTGACAAAGGCACCGCCTTCAGATCTAACTGTAAATGTTTGCGCTAATGGATCGTGGTTTCTTGTCCATGTTGAAACAAGACGAGTTGTACTACCTACACGTCTAGTTACTTGACGGTTACCAGAGAATGCTCTATCAGTAACAAAGTTAGCTGTTCTAGAGTTAACAATAGTTCTTTCTTTCGAAAGTGTGTAACCTTGAGCTCTAAATGTAGCTCTACCAAGTGAATCAAAGTCTTCGTCAGTGTTACTAATGTTGTCACTTAATTTGAATGCTCTTTCACCAACACGGAAACCTTGTCTCTCGTTGTTCGGTAGATTGTATACACCAACTGCTGTACCCTCTAAGTCAGACTCAATGGAGTCTCCTGGTACTTTCATTGTTGGAGCAGCTGTCGTCGACGTTCCACCATTGATTGCAAGAACATCAACGACATTAAATGTTGATGCAGCAATCTCTGTTTTACCAAGCAGTCTATCTCCAACAGCAAAGCCGTTAACAATATTGACGAGATGAATATCTTGATCCGTAATTGCACCTGAAGGAGCAGTTACGTTAATGTAGCCAGCATGAGCAACAACAGCAGAAGCTGTAAGTCTTTGAATCTTACCACCATCACCGACACCATAGTTAGCAGTGCTATATGAATCAAACGCGGCGATTGTTGCACCTTCTGGATCTTCCAGAGTAATTACATTTGTATCAGTATCCAAAGCTGTTACTTTAAAGACACGACCTTCCAGTTGTTTGGAGGTATTTCCTGAACCTGTGATTGTATGTGCAGGTGTTGCAGGACGTCTAAACTGATGTATATTATTACGTGGAAGATATTGACCACTAGAAAGGGTAATTTCTGTTTCATTAGAAGCTGATGTTCTTAGCTTACGAGCTTTACTTGCATTACTTTGCATGCTGTTTCTCGAACCAAGTTCTTCAGCATCTCTAGCAGCACGCTTACCAAAATTATAAAGATAAACGAGGTGTCCTGGCTTGATATTTGTTGTGACATTTATAGTCATCTCAAAGGATGAAGCACCACCTGGATCAGTAATGTTAGAAACTGCTGTAGCATAAGTAGGTGTGTGATCTTGGTTTGTAACAACATCCCCAAACTGGAATGCTGGCTCATATGTACCTTCTGATGCTCTTCTTGGATCATCCGCAAGAACTTTTGTAGTTAGCTCGTCAGGATAGAAGTTGAACGAAGAATAACCAGTAGGTAATTCCACTTGGAATACATCAGCTGGTCTAATATAACTGTCTACTGCAACATCGTCGAAGAAGCCAAAGAACTTTGTAGCAGGTTTAAGATTTGCTGCAATGTATGTGATTGGTTTAGATCTCATGAACTCAGCATAGCTTATGTCCACAATTCTATCACCATAATCCTCTGGGGCATTTTCTGTATTTGTTAGTGTAACTGTTCTACCGCTTCTAGATAGATATCCAATTTCATCTGTAATTGTATCTTGGTATACATTAGTTGTAGCACCAGACTGAGTTCTATATCTGTCACCGGTTGATGATTGAGTCTGACCGGTCCAGTTTGTTTCCCATTGATTCCATTCCGTACCTGTGATACCAGCTTCTTCAGCAATAAATTTGATAGCATCAAAATTGTTATCATCGTTTTTGATTAAGTCTGGTCTTCTATCAACATCTTTCCATAGATCAGCATCAGGAATAATTTGAATCTCACCTTTAAATGCTGCAAGTTTATATGGATTAACATCAATGGACCTAGTAGCTTGTGTGTTCTCAATATATGTAGCTTCTGAATATGGCAACGTAATGATGTCACCTGTTTTTGTATATGTGTTAGCTTGATTAGAACGTGCAGCACCAGTAGTCAAAGTTTCGACTAGGTTAACAGCTTCAGTGAAGTGCATTGGACGAAGTACTTGATTTGTTTTATCAACCGATACTCTGTAGTCAGCTTGTTTAGGATCACCGATACCATGGCCAGTAAAGGCATCTACGATGAAACCATTTTTAAATCTATCAAGACCTGTATCTTTATCTTTGATATCAATTCTAGATGTATCTTGTTCAAGCAAATTCAATACAATATAATATTCGAGAGCACGAACTCGTTTGTCAAGCGAGCCAATATCTTTCATAGTATATCTACGATTTGATCTTTGGTCAATCCTTACATCTTTTGCTGTCTTTGTATAAGGAGGAACAAATACAGTAGCAAGAACCATTTGATCGTTAGGGTCATTAGGCTCTTGAGGTTCAACAGCAGGCGTACCAACAACAACATTAAAGCTACCAGTACTATCTAAAGCAATTTTATCAATGCGACCAACATAATATGCAAGATCTGTACTATAATCAGAACCAAATGCAGGGATCTCGTGATTGAAAGCATTGGTGCCAGAGATAACTGGGCGGAAATCAATTACGTCATGCAGAGGTGTTGTATATGTTTGCCCATCAACAGTAGTCTTGAACGAACCAATATCTTCTAAGTCTTGATTATAAGAGTTAACACTGAAGTAGTTACCAGCACCACTATAAGAGTAGTAATCATAGGTAATTCTGATAGCACCGGTTGGCGGCTGAACCCCAGGCTTGAGAGAAATTTTACCAGCTTGATAATGTGTAGCTCTTTGACCATTATCAAGAATGTATCTGTCAGTAATATCAACAGCGTTTGCATCATTGTATGTTGCAAAGTCGCCAGGTGTCATCTTGACACTTTCTAACTTGTAGATATCAGCATATGTAAGAGTAATAGAACGGGCAGTAACACTCTTCTTTGTTGTTACTGTCTGTGTTGTATCATTGACTAATGTTTTGGTTTTTTCGCCAGCATCAGTACCGGTCTGTCTAATTGAACAAATCAGTGAGTATGAGCGACCATTTGTCAATGTTGATAAATCCCCATCAATTGTAATAATTTTTCTGTTTGAATCACTATCAAATGAAATATCAGCTGATCCAATATCAACATGTACGTTTGTTGTATTGTCAATCAATGTATAATTAGCGGCAATGGCATCAGATACAAATGTTTCATTAGTAGCAGTAAGTGTATGTGTCCACCCACTTGATCCACAGTTCTCTGTAATAATTCTTCTTGATGTGTAATCAGCAGATTCTACAGTATCATTATTTGATCCATCAACACCACGTAACGTCTTAATTGTATCGTAACCAACAGGGAACAATAACGATTGGTACTCACCCTCAAAGAGTTCTGAGATACCAACCCCTGGACGTCCATCTGTAATTGTCGACGAGGCATTAGCTGTTAATTCAAGAGCTGTAGAGCTTGTGATACTATCAACTATACCAACAAAGGTTCCATTAACATATACACCATCACCAACACGATAGGCATCGATAAAGTTTGTACCTTTACCAGTTACCGTTGGATCTGCAGTTGTGGTTACTAGACCTACAGTTGTTGATGTATCAACTGTCTGTGCAATATCTGCAGTAAACTCAGATGCACCACCACCGATACCACCGATTGATTTAACATCCCGTTCGAAAGTATACCCTATGTCCATTTGAACATCAAACAAACCAACTTTGAATTCAGTACTTGTTCCATCACTATGGTTACCACTATGCACTTGATACATTCTTACTCTAGCCGAACCAATTTGATTGGCTGTACCAGGAGTTGTACCAGGTGTAGAATTTTGAATATTGCAAAGATGCACTTCTTCAAATGATTCATAATCAGGGAAGTGGAAAGTATTGTTTGTGACTACATAGTTGCCTGTTGGTGTACCAACCGGTTGTTCAGCGAGACGAACGACATGACCATTTTCATTGCCATCACCATCTTCTCTAGCTCTATCAAAGTCAATATAACGTACAGATGTATTTTCAATTTCGAAACCACGTACATAGGCTTTACCAGGATCCACAGACAATGCAAACTTATTTGCGTTACCATACTTAATACCATCTACTGGTGAAAGAGGTGATGTAGGATACACACCATCATTAACACCGGTATCTAAGTGTTCACGTGCTGCTAATTTAAATTTGTTTACTTCGTAATCACCAGACTCATCGTGTGTACGACGTGCAAGTGTTTTTTCCAACTCAGCATAATCTGACTGTTTAACAATACTGTTAATTTGACCAGCTTTAAGGCTAATTAGCTTGACAAACTTTTTGGTTACATCAGAAGGCGCTTTGCCAAGTGTCATATCAACTTTAAGACGGTGTGCACCTGGGGCGGCATAGTTTGGAGTACCACGAGCGTTATCGTTCAGAGAAGTATCTTCTTCTGGTTTAACAAGCGTCTCAGTGACGGTGAAGCCTACTTGAGCTGTTGGATTATCTTGGAAGCGGCCGGCATAATAATGTAACTCTTCATTTTTAACAAAGCGGCCATCGATATAGTAGATACCTTCTTTAACTTCAACAAGTAGTCCATTACCAATAACATCTGACACTGTATTATTTGTGTAAGTTGTTGCGAGGCCACCATCATCTGAATTGGATTTGATAGTTACAGCAACTTCACTTGCAAGAGCTGTGTCCAGTCTTTCATTGGAGTCCAGTGTGTTGTCAGCTTTTTTAGCTGTTAGTACTTCACCAGGAGCAAAGCGTTTTGATTCATTATCTGAACCTGTACCTTCGTATACAAAGTATAAAGTGGCAATCGTTTTATCGTCTACACAGTCACATTCAGATGTATCTAAAACACGAGCAGTGATACCACTAGTGCCACCGGTGATAATCATATTAACAAATTGTTTTAGATATGATTTAACATCTGTACCATCTTGAATGTTTTCCAGTTTGGCAAATGATACACCAGGGTTTACATTAACCTCACCTGGAATGACCATTGAACCATCTTTGAATATATGGTCGCCGAATTTACTAACTTGATTTTGCAAGATAGTTTGCATTTGTGTAAGCTCACGGGCTTGCACAGAGACAGCAGGACGATAAAGGATCCGGTAAAACTTTTTAGCTTCATCGAAATCATCGTAGTACGGACTTGTATTTAAGTCGATTGCCATTATTTACTTCCTTAGAAACGGATTACAAGTTTAATATCTTCGATTTGGTCAGCTGCCCTAGCAATAGGACCTCTGTTTTCCATGTAAAGCATATCTCCTGAATATTGTACAATATCATTATTTGTAATACCTGAAATTGTGGCAGTCACAGAACTGTTATTACCTGTGATCGTTTCTGGATTTTGGAAGGTTCCAGATGTACCAACAAGTGACAGAATACCTTCTGATGAATCAGCATTTGTGTTAGCAAATGAAATGACACGACCTGAAGCTGTTGATGTTCCACCATTGACAAACTCATCATCTGTGTATTCGCCAGAGACGTTAGTAAGGGTCAATCGAGTCATGAAGTTCAAGGAAGTTGCATCTGTAACAGTACCGTTCGATGCAGCTTTTGGATCACGAAGCAGACCAAGTTGACGGAAGTCAACATTTGATGGGAATGTGGTATCATCGACAGTCAGTCTTGTATTGATGATAATATTATGACCAGCAAGCTCTCTTGTAGCATCAGAACCATGACCACCGAAAGGTGAAAGGTAAGCTGAAGCCGTTGCACCAGTACCATTATTAGCAGATACTTCAACAGATGCGAAAGAGTAGTTAGCACCTTTGTTAATAACTGTAATTGTTTCAACATTACCAGAACTGTTTACGTTTGCGTATGCAACCGCTACAGTCGATCCATCACCTTTTACAAGTACACGTGGTGAGATATAGTATGTTGATCCAGTTGTTGGAGTTACTGAGAATGCACCATTTGTTGTGATAGTACGCGTAGTACCAACATAATCAATAATATGACGGAGCTGACCTGAGCCTGTGCCTGATACAATATAGATGTTTGAACCATTATAGATATTATCAATACCTGAACTTTTAACACCATCCAAAGCCATTACTGTAGAGTTAGTTACAGAAGCAAATGTACTAGTTGTGTTAATGTATCCAGAACCACCGTTATCTACATCGATGACATCAACAGATCCGTTTGATGCAGCTTGTTGTACTGACCACTGTGCAGAACCATCATCAGTTTCAACAGTTTTAACTGGAATGTAATTTGTTGTTACAAACTTCAGAGCATCTGCGGCACTAACATTGTACATAAACTTCCATTTGTAACCATCTGATGTTGTTAACGTTGATGTTGATGTACCTGTTGGCTTAACTGTAGAAGTAGCGTTGTTTGCATTAAACAAACACTTGTATACGTTATAATCTTCTGTAAATGCATAATAGGTATTAGCATACAGATCACCATCTTTATTTTGATACTCATGGTAGATTGTACCTGAGGTCCAGTCATTTCTTGGGATAGCATAACGCACATCACCAGTTGTGACTCGCTTTGCTGCAATCAAGTTACGATAAATCTCAAACTTTGTATGTTGTACATTATCGAGAGGAGCTGGAGGATTAGACTCATCGTCCCAAGCATGTGTACGGCCAATATACAAATAGATATTGGAAGGACTAGCTTCGTCGAAGGCTTCCTTAAATTGATCGGCATTATAATGCCTGAAATTACGTGTTACCAAACCTGGCATCTAATTGCTCCTTAGTTCAATTGATCTGCTGCGCTGTGACCTTCAGTACTACTTGATCTCAAGTATACGTTAGCAGCGTGGTCGAGAATAATAAATCCATTTGATGCATTTCTATAAGCAAGGCTTACGAACTCATGTTCGCCAGAAAGTACAACATTGGCTGTTTGACCGTTAATTTTATGACCATTGCGGTCGATTGTTACAAATGGGGATGAAGAATTACCAATTGATCTGACTGTAATGCTGTTATTAGCAAGATTGAGATTTAGGCCTTCATCTGCAGGGGGTAGCTTCATTACCAAAGTCCCTGTGTTAGCGAAGCAATCTACAACCAAATCATCTTTCATAGACATGGTACGGGGACCATTAATATCTGTAAATGCTCCACTCCACTGTGTATAAAATGGTGTCTTATCATTATTATTAGGTCCACCCAATCCAGCTTGGCCAGATGAGTAGAAGAACAAGCATGCAGGTGCATCAAGTGGAATCTTAATAGTTGTCCCAGCACCAGCTGAACCTGGTGTACCTGTTCTTGTTACACCATACGTATATTCGTTATAACCACCTAATGTTCCATCTGGGCCAGTACCAAATCTTAATGTATGTCCAGCATTTGATGGATCAGATTGTACGAAGCGATAAGATACACCTTTTGTAAACGTAAACATATGTCTCAGTTTACTCTGATCATTATAAAGAGCTACGTTACCAATACCACCAGGGCTGTTGAAGAAGAATACGTTAGCACCACCTGAATAAGCATTTGCTACTGTTGTTTGAATTTGTGTTGGGCCTGTAGACAATACAGCGTTAAAATAAGAATTAGTTACATAGGTTCCTTCGAAAGGTGTAAAGCTCAGCAAGCCATTACCATCTGTAACTAAAACTTCTCCCACAAGACCATCGATATTTGGGAAGGTGTATGCATCGTTGAACTTCACGTTACCTGTTGTATAGTCAACCGCAAAACGTCTTTGTGATGGTGTATTTGTACCAGCTGGTCCTACATTTGCAAACAAACCAAATTCTTGGTTACTGAACTGAAGTTTAGCTCTCTTGTTACCATTCTGAGAAATCATAATCTCAAGATTACCAACTGTGTTGCGGTTATCCAAAGTTAATACTGTGGAGTTACCGTTTGTATCAGTTGCAAGTAAGGTTACATTAGCATGAAGGTCAAATGATGTGAGATTACCAGTGATAGATGTATCTCCAGTAACCGCCAGCGAACCAACTGACAAATCTCTAGTTGTAGTATTACCAAGTGAAATAATAGTATCTAGTGTTGCATTAGCAACTTCGAGATAGGATTGTGCATTTGCAACAGTGATATATACTTGCGCATTAGCAACTTGCAATCTATCGTCGACTAATGTATTAACATTAGCTACTTGCATTCTATCTAGTGTGGCTGTGTTGGCGCTACTAATTTCAGTTACAAGATTTGTTTCAATCTGGCGTACAACTGTGTTTGTAGTAAACGTTGCCTGTAGATAAGTGTTGGATGGCGTTGCGGCAGTGTCCAACGAGATAGCTGAGCCATCACCGAGGGCACTATAGATCTCGTTAAAGTTATCATTAATTTTACCGGCACCATCGCGTAGGGTATCGCCTGTACCATCGTTGGCGGTTGAGCCTCTGTTAACTGTTTGCTTAGCCATTAGTATCCTCGGATATATTTCTAACTTTATTTATAATGCTTTACGCATCAAATTTTGTCGATAATGCGTCAAAAGTTTTGGTTCCGTCACTAAACAATGTGACTGTCTGTGAAGCGCCGTCCGAATAATTCGAGCTGTCGAACGTAAGCTCTGTATCATCAAATCTGTAGTCTGTTTCTGAGCTGAATCTGTCAGCAATGACATGGTAGAAGGTGTTACCAAAGCCAAGTGTGTTGTATTCGTATGCCGGACCAATGCGGAATGAAGTATTGGATGTAACTGAGAGAACACCATATAGGCCTTCTTCCTGTGAGTCACTTGGTGAAATAATAATACGCTCACCAACTCTGAGAATTGTTGTGAGGGCTGCATTACCTGTTGCAAGTACGATATTATTACCACCAGAAGCATCAGAGACAGCAGTGGTTGATATTGAACTGATTGGATCTGATTGGTATGCAGCAATTGTAGCCTCATCAGAGATACCAATTGTACCTTGTGCTTTCTGGAATCTAATAACTTCTGTCTCAACAGTAGTGAACATAGAGACGACAGGCTCAATATTAATCTCAAGGTCAAAGCCATCAGGTATTGTTGTCTGAACTGTGTCAAGTACTTTGGCAGGAGTGAAATCTGCATCACCCTGTTTGATAATGTCTTCACGAACAACACCACCAACATCTGAATCTCTCACATAAGTAGCTTCGCTACCAGAAATAACAGAAGGATAATCAATAAGAGCGCCAAGACCTGGATCCAATATAATTGTTGTCTTAGTATCTGCAAACGATACTAACTCTGTATCGAGTTTTTCAGATACAATATCATATTCACCAAATAGTTTAGTGCCAGCAGGATTAAGAAGTCTATTTACTAGACCTCTATACGCTGTTACAAACTGTTGTGATTGAATTACATAACTAAATTCTTGATAATAGAAGTTATCTTGGATCTTATCTGAGTCTGACAAGAAACCTTTCGAGTCTGTATACTTACCATCTCTTGTGATAATACCACTAATAACTGGAAACGCTTTAGCATCTTCAACTAATGTGTTAGCTGCTTTTGGAATATTGGATATTGAAACTTCATCATAAATATTATAAGCGTCACCACGTTTATTGATCTCTACGTCAATGATTGTACCAGGAACTCTTGCAATAGTTAAAATTGCATCATCACCTTTAAAGCTATCATTGAAACCGGTTATCTCGAGAGCGGCAATTGATTCGTTCTTAACCTCAACACCAGGAAGAACTGCATAACCTGCACCGTAACTTACTTTACTAATCGCATTAATTGTACCAACTGTTACTACAGTGTTTGTAAAGGCTGATAGAATTGTACTGTTAATGTTAGCAATAGCAAAGTTGTTAGCACCACCTGTACCAACACCAAAAGCTACATTTGCTCCATTACCATCAAGTCGAACATCTTTGTAGAATGAAATTTGGTCATTGTTAATTGATATATTCTCTATGTCTGATAGAGAAGAAATTCTATATGCAAGGTCGACCCCACTACCCCCAGTTACAGAGATGGGTGTATCGAGAGCATAACCACTACCACCATTAGCTAAGGCTACTGAAACAGCTGAAAGATCTGTAGTAGTTAAAACGCTACCATTAGCTCCGGATCCTTGAGCTAGGCCTGTAATATTTACAGCATCACCAACGGCATGAAAGGCACCACCATTTGTAATAGTTAATGTGTCAATAGTACCAATATTGGTAAAGATGGTGGCTTCGAAGAATGGAGCAACATCTGTACGTACAGTTTCATTCTGTTTAAATACACCTTGAACACCAGATAATGTCATTTCTCTAATTTCTACACCAGATTCAATTGTAGTAATAATACTCTCTACAATTGCAGTCGCGCCAGACTCTTGACCAATAACAGTTCTACCTTTAATATCGTCGATAGTTGCACCTGTCGGTGAAACATAAGGAGGTGCGACACGAATAATTGTGTCCACTTGCCAATCACCAGATGATGGGGAAAGTAAGTCTTGACCTGGAGTATAGAATGTTACTTCTTCATCATAGATCATTCTGAATAGTAGTTCATAACTCTTAGGCGTACCTTTAGATCTATAAAGTTCGCGTGCTAGAAACTTAACATTCTGTCTATCATTAATCCTATTTGTTTGTGGAATCTCTGGAGCAATCTCTCTAAGGAACCATTCAACATATTGGTCGAGTGTTTTATCAATATCTTGAAATTCTAACAGGTGTTGGGAAGCACCAAGTGCATTAGCAGGTTGATCCATCCACTCATAATATGCTTCAAGAAACTTGACAAAAAGTTCCCCTTCTTCCTTCATAAATTCAGGAAGCTGGTCTGCAACTCTTGTATGTAGATTATTATGAATGGCTGAAGCTACTGTATGTCCCATTAGTACGTCAAAGTGCCTCCACCTGATGCTGAAGAAGCACTAGCTGATGTAATTAGTGAATCACCTGATGTAAATCTATCAGTAAGCGCAAAGGTTTTCACACCTGTATTGAAGTTTTCAACAGTAATACGTGAATCAGCAAGAACAAGTACTTGGGCTCTAACTGGTTCAATGATCTGTGATGCTGCAGTAGCATTAATCTTCATTGCACCCGTTGCGTTTGGAATGGATGTTGGGTTGAATGCCTCAACAATAACTTGACCTGTGTTATAATCTACAAAGCCGGCCTGTGTATTAGTATACACTCTAATGTTAGCTGAGTTGAGATAATAATACCTCAATGTACCAAAACCATCATCATCGATGTATAGAGTAAACCCATTTTCATCAACAAAACCTGAAGAACTAATTGCACCGATATAACCATCTTGTGGGTGAAAGATTGGATTCTCAAAATTCAGAACATATGTAAATCTACCTAGATTGATATCATGTGTAAACCTTTTCTGCATATCAATATCAACGTCCACACCTAGAATAGCTGGATCAAGAGCTGCTAGTTGACGGGTTAATGTAGAACCAAAATACGTACGTTTAAATTCATTAAGTGTTTCATCTTCAAAAGCAACAATTTGATTCTTGAACAACGAAATTATATCTGCGCCTGTGTCGATTGTTAATGCAGGGTCATAGATTGCTTTGATTGTTGGTGTTAAGAATAGATACAATGGATCGACAATAACTGGTTCAATACTTTGTACAGAACGAGTCTCTAATGATTGAGCAATCTCTCGTTTTCTTAATTCTGAAAGATATGTACCTGTTGATGGTTTTGTAGCAATAAACACTTTGCCATACACAGGAGGTACATTTTCTTGACCACCCCATACACTTACTGACTGAACATCAGCGTTCTCACCAGTAATGATCGTTTTGAAGTCATTGGGTGTTACCAATCTGTTTTGTGATTGGTAGAACTTTGGAGCGTTGAACTTAATTGAATTAATATCTTCAGCAAAACCACCGCCAACAGCAGAAGCTACAGTTGTGTAAGTAAAGTTAGGATAACCACCTAATGCTTCAGGAGCACTAAATGTATTAGCCCCATTAGTTACATCCCCGGCACAAGTTCTATAATTTGCGAGAACAAGATTACCAAGGATAGGTTTCTTACCTATAACACCATTACCAAATTCAATCTCATACTCATCTTCACCTGTTTCTGTAATAAAGTATGCAGCAGTATTTCCGGTAATCAATGTAATGTCTTCGTATCTGTTATAAGTTTCTACAGTTGTATTTGATTCAGACACTTGAACTTTAACTTCCAAGCTAGAGATATCGATGTTTTCATTAGTAAGTTGATATCTAACTGGATTATTTGGATTAACAAAAAACTGTTGTGTAGTTGGGGCACCTTGAATAATTTCCACATTGCCAGTATAAGAGCCTGACTCTGCATCAATAACAAATGCCCGCGGGGTGACAAATTCATATGTAATGCCATCAACAGTAGTTGTAAATTCCGTATTTTTTGGAATTGTAATTGATTCTGGACTATCATCAGCTTCAATAGTTACTTCCATTGTTGCACGTGCTCCGGAAGCAGAACCTGGAAGATACCCTAACATCTTTGCACGAGAAACAACATTCTCACGAATGATTGCACTATCTAAGAACATCTCATTAGACGCAAAGTTTGTATACATTGCATTGTAGTATGTGTTATAAGCTAGAAGATCTAGCAATGTAGACATGGTTGAACCTTCAAAGTCATAATCTTTAAAGTCATTCTGGCCTTGCAAGAACTCAATAAATGAATTTCTCAATCCATCAAAATTTATGTCAGTAATTTTTAATACACTGTTTGCAGTACTCATTTATCTTATTCTCTCTACCTGAAATGATACAGTCGTTGGATCAGCTCTGTTGATGACACGAAATACAATGGAAATATTCAATGCATTCATATTATTATTACTTACATCAACAACCACGTCTAGTACCTCTGCTCTAGGTTCGTAATTTTCAATAACCTCTATAATATTACGTTTCATATCTTGAGATGTTATCGAGTCAAAGTTTTCAAACAGTAGGTCAGTTATGTTACCACCAATCAGTGGTTTGTAAGGTCGTTCATACCTATTGGTAAGTATCAAATTACGAATTGACCTTTTCACAGCCTCCTCGTCCTTCAATACGGTAAGTCTATTTGTAATAGGGTTCTTTGTGAATTTGAGATCTAGATCTGCAAACACAACACCCTTCGACTTAACAGTTCCAACAGCCATGAATTCCTCTTATTCTTATTTAGATATTTATCTATCGTTCTTGATATCTTGTATCTCTGAGCGGCGAGATTTACAAAGTTTAGCTATTTCAGATAGCGCTTTTCTCGCTCTTGTACCAGCTGTATTGTTTCCATTGTTAAATTTCTCTGTTTCAGAGGTATATGTGTCAAATAAGTTGACTAGTTGTTCATGAATATCCATTATTTTCTCCTTATGAAATTCTATGCCATAATGTGGCTACGTATTGTGTTCCATCGCCTGCTAGTGATGTTGTTCTATTAGCACTGTAATTTTGAGTAAACCCAAACGAAGACTCTCTTGTATCTTGATCATAATAGGTTACAGTACCATCGCTTGAATCTGTCCATCTTTGGGAATACCCAAGACACTTCCAAGTACCATTGGTAATATCGCTAGAATTACCATTGTCTCTCAGACCAGATGGATCATCTGGAGACATACCAGCAGGACGTAGTCTGTTACCACCGCTAGCTGATAGAGTTGAACCATATGTAAATGTTGATGTTGTATCAACAGGATAAGCAAATACCAAAGCACCAATGTCACCCGACGAACTTGGAGACGGTATATCTATTTCTCCACTGGAA
>Ga0222719_10002274_pt1 | contig 17711 bp, 27 predicted proteins | sample C33_34DmetaG_FD_165039 | JGI IMG/M metagenome (GOLD analysis project Ga0222719, IMG submission 165039) | Estuarine water microbial communities from San Francisco Bay, California, United States - C33_34D | ecosystem: Environmental > Aquatic > Marine > Unclassified | place: USA: California... | reverse complement strand
AATCTGGACGGAACGATAAACTACACAAACTTAAACAGTGATCTCGCACAGGGCACCAAGGAAAAGAACATAGGATTCTATTACAACAAGTCTGGTGAGGAGGAACTGGATGCCAGTTTCAACTTCACGGCAGAGTACAGAATGGACAAATCAGGTGTGGCCAACAACGATGGCGTAGAGATGGCGGTCAAGATGGTCAAGAAGTTCGCGGGCAGTTGTAAGTTTTTATGGATGAAGAATCCCAAGTGCTTTGACGAGGATGGTAACATGAAGTCTAATCTGTTTGGCACAAGCATGGACAACGCCACAAAACACGGACTGGTGTACGATCTCAAAACAGACAAATTCATACCGATCAAGAAATAATGCAGAAAGATATTAGTAAAGAAAGTTATTTTGGAACGTTGATGTGTATATTAATTGATGAATCTCGTAGGATGATGCCAACTTTCAATGCCACTCCAGAACTGCACAAGATACAGAATGACATGTGCCGGGCCGGCAGTTGGATAGACAACATGCCCGTAGGTACCATAGTTGAAACTGTACCCCAATACTCCGTAAAGAAACTGGTAGAGGACGCACTGCCGGAATACAGGAGATTAGCGGCCAAACTTATAGACAGGTTCATAGACGAGTTCGAGGCACAGGGAGGACGAAGGACAGAGATCGCAGAAAAATTTGAAAGGATGTACAAATGGAAACAATAACGATAACATGCACAAACAATGACAGGACCAAGGAAGCGGAAGTATTAGAAAGAAACGACAAATATATGAAGGTGCAGGTGCCGGGCACTCAGTTATTCATAGAACTGTTCAGGGATGACGTAAATATTCCTTATACAGGCAGAACAGCAGGATTGGAATTTGAATGGCAACCGAAAAACTGAAATTTAAAATCGAACTTTACGCAACCATGTGGGACACACCACCGCATGCGGAAATCCTGATCGATGATAAAGTGCATTTCAAAGGAGACATCACTGGCACACAGGAAAATCCAATTTTGATAGAATGTGAACATGAACTTGCCGAAGGTAGTGAACATTTTCTTACTATAAAAAGATCTAATAAAACCACGAAACAAACCATTGTTAACGAAAAAGGTGACATACTAAAAGATCAAATGCTTCATATAAAACACATAGAAATTGACGAGATCGACATAGGAGCATTAGTATACGAGGGCGTGTACACGCCGGAATATCCCGAACCATGGGCCTCGCAACAAAAATCGGCTGGCACGGAATTACCAGAAACACTTAAGAATGTAACTCAGATGGGACATAATGGAGAGTGGCGATTCTTGTTCAAATCACCATTTTACATGTGGCTATTAGAGAATCTTTACTAATAAATATGCTTGTATGAGAGCATCACAATTCATTTCAGAGAACATAGACTCAGACGCGGTCAACGAGCTAGATACCTACATCATGAACAATGAGGATCTGTATCGTAGACGTTTCATGCCCATCATATCAAACATCAGGAGAAAACTGGCCAAGAACGTGTATGACCACGACAAGGCACAAAAACTTTGGATGTACCTTGTGGATGATGCCGCTAAAGAATATGTCAAAGAATTTGGATCAACACAGGACGATGTCAGCAACATGTTTCCAAAGGAAACAAGACAGCAGGTTGCACAAGTGATATCAGACAGAGAACTAGAAAACATAAAGCAAGGCGAATACGATGCACCTCCGGGAACTGTTTCTTAGGGAAGACGATCGTTCAACAGCAGTCTTTGCCTTTGGCCGATTCAATCCACCCACAATAGGACACGAGAAACTAATCAACAAAGTTCAGCAAATAGCCGACAAGGCGAATGGCAAGGCCTACATATTCCTTTCGCACACGGACGGCACTGCCAAAGATCCCATAGACTTTACAACAAAATTAAGTTACCTGAGGCAACACTTCCAGTCAGATCCAAAATTAAGTTTTGGTGACATCAGGGCAAACACGATCATAAAGGTAATGAAAGTGCTAGAACAGGAAGGCAGAACCAAAGTCATAATGGTCGCAGGCGATGACAGAGTCATGCAGTTCAAGAATCTTTTGAACCAATACAATGGTAAACCAACAAAGGCAGGAAATATTGAATACACATTCGACAGCATAGATGTCGTAAGTGCCGGGCAGAGAGATCCAGATGCGGATGACGTCACAGGAGTTAGTGCGTCCAAGGCCAGAGAACTGGCAATGAAGGGACAGGAACACGAATTCAGTAAGATCATAATGGGCGGAGACAAAGGTAAAGTGCTCTACGACAAGATACAGGACCAGTTTGGTAAACAGGTTGACGAGAACAACAAGAAGTTGTATAATGAAGATATGACAGATACAAAGCCAATCGTATATCTTGACATGGATGGAGTATTGGCAGACTTCTTTGGTGGTGTTGAATTCCTCTATGGGGTTGAACACTGGAAACAACTGACCAATGACAAGACCAAGGATCTCAAGAAAGAGGTCATAGACAGGATCACAGGTACAGACTTCTTCGCAGTGCTACCAAAATTCCCAACAGCAGACGCACTGATAGACATGGTGAAAAAATTCACAGGTGGAAACTTCAGCATAAACACATCACCATTGAGGGGTGACCATGAGAATTCAGCAAAGTATAAAAAATTATGGATACAGAACAACATAGAACAGCCAGACGAAATAGTTGTCACGGGTAGGAAAGAGTCTTACGCCAAGAACAAAGGAACAGGCACGCCAAACATCCTGATCGACGACAGGCCAATCAACATACAGAAGTGGCAGGCCGCTGGTGGATACGGAATACTATACCAAGCAAACAGGGATTCATTAACCAAAGTACAGAAAGGACTGGAGGACTATGCCAAAGTTCAGCGGGATCAATAGACCATACAAAGCAGGCGAGATAGAGAAGACGCCACAAGAACTACAGAGAGAACTTGACGAGAAGATGAAGAAGTTCCTGGCCAAGGGTGGCAAGGTGGAGAAGGTCAAAGCACACAAACCCACGAAACAACAGTTGAAAGACTGGACCATCTAGTGGACGAACTTGAGCGTATAAAGAAGTTAGCAGGATTGTATGACTATCCTCATCGAACAGAAGATTCAATGGGCGAGAACCTATCGTACGTTGGCACACAGAAAGCACAATACCAAAAGAAACACAACATCCGACCGGGTACAGAAGAGTGGTTCAAACTGTGGTTCGCACAGCCTAGACTCACTGGTGAAAACCCAATGCCCAAAAACAAATAAATACTCGCACAATGCGAGCACAAGAATTCACAGAAACAAGTTGTCCTAGGACCAAGGCCAAAGAGTGCAGTTGTGGCAAGGTAAACGCAATTACCGAGGCACAGGAAACCACAGTGGCACAGTGCATATTGGAGCATTCCGACACCGTTAAGGGCTCTATCCTGCTTATACAAGCACCAGGAACAGCAACACTAGTAAAAGGTACCATAACAGGACTGACACCGGGAGAACACGGATTCCACATACACGAGTTCGGAGACATGAGTGATGGCTGTAAATCAATGGGCGGACACTACAACCCAGACGGAGTTGATCACGGTGACATCAACGAAGGACACGTGGGAGATCTTGGTAACATCACAGCAGACGAATCAGGCACGGCCAAGTTCACAATAGAAGCCAGGCGAGTAGACTTACTTGGTGACAGGTCAGTGATAGGCAGAGGATTCGTTGTACACTCTGACGAGGACGACCTAGGCAAAGGCGGAGACGCAGAGAGTTTGAAAACAGGCAACGCAGGTGATAGATTGGCATGTGGTGTGATCACATTGAGGGCGGCGGAATGAAATTCATAATCTACAACGGAAGTCTTAAAGCAGATGCAGAGTCAAACACATTCTCTGTTTGCAAGATGACACAACTGGCATTCGAGAAATTGGGACACGAGTGTGAGATCATTACTTTGAGAGATTTGAAATACGAGGGATCGACCTCAGATGTAAACGATGAGTTGAAACCTGAACTAATGAAGATGTTTACAGCAGACGGAGTCATATTCGCAACACCAATTTGGTGGGGTCAACACAGTTGCCACACACAGGCCATGTTAGAGAGACTAGATCCAATATACAGTTGGGCCAAAGACAACAAGTACCAACCCATGTACAACAAGGTGTTTGGTACACTAGTATCAGGTGGCGGAGATGGATTCCAACACATACACGGAGTCCTGTATTCAGCGGCCTCGAACTTTGGATTCACCATACCACCACAGTGCAACATAGAATCAAAAGCACAGGGCATAGACGAGATCACACAAGATGATGACACAGTGGAGCAGGTCAAGAACTGCACGATAAACATGACAACATGGGCAAGGATCCTCAAAGATGGCAATCCCACAAAAGATGCTAGGCATGGTTCTGTAGACATCAATGAGAATTAAAGAGATACTTGCGACGAAATACGTTCACCCAGACGTGAACCAATTCCTTAAGCGATACGAGAAACAGGCCAAGGGCAGGTCAAGGATGGGATACCACTCCATGATGGCTTACCCATACAGGGTGGAAGGGTGGAGCAAGAAATACAAGAAGAGTATCAACTGTAGCAACCCCAAGGGTTTCTCACAGAAGGCCCACTGTGCAGGCAAGAAGAAATGAAGATACGAGAATTCATAATAATGCCACACACTGCTGACACCATGGGTCTCATACACAGACCAGGCGTGGGTCCAAACAACAGGTTTGATTTCAAGAACAAGAGCAACAACAAGGCCAATGAGAAAGCACCTCCTGGCAGAGAGAAACAGGTAAAGGCACTGAAGGGCAAAGTGGACAATCCATACGCAGTTGCTTGGGCAAGTTACAACAAGAGCAAAAAGAATGAAGAAGCCGCGGGTGTTGGCATAGTGACCAAACAGAACGCCACAAAAGATGTGCCCGTAGGCGGTGAATACATGAATGTTAAGAAATTGAAGTTAGACTGGAAGGAGTTCCGTGAGAACTTCGCGGATGGCAAGAAGAAGGGCAAGAGCAGACCAGGACGTGTGAAACGTGCAGGGGCCAGTTGTAAAGGTTCTGTGACATCATTGAGAAGTAAAGCAAAGAAGGCATCCGGTGAACGTGCAAAGATGTATCACTGGTGTGCCAACATGAAGTCTGGCAGAAAAAAATAATCCATTTATCTACATGAATAACTAGTTTATGCCTTATACCTTGGGTATAGCCTTTGAATACTACAGATACAAGCACGATGCGGTCATGCGGGTTTTCGCAGACGATTACTTGATAAGTGAAGTTTCTTTGAACGATCATATCAAATTAAAATGTGTTGATTTGAGAGAGGTTCCAGACACTAGAAATGATGTAGGTCCTCACAATACCAGTCGTGTCATGTTTGTACCTAAAAAAATTTTTACTTTCAGTATCGATGAACAATATCTAAAGAAAAAAATAAGAATTGAAATAAAAAACAATAACAACAATCACACAAACGGATTCATGACCGATTATTCATACCTCATTTTCCATAAAATATTTCTCATACCAGACTGCTTATTCGACGAATCTAGTTGGTGTCGCCTTGAGAAATTCGATAACAGATTTGTGGAGTGGTGGCCCAAAATACAATATTTTCCGCATGACTTTATTGGGTATCTTTATACTACAGATGGCAGTAGTCCAGATTTATTAGAGATGCCACCCCATGGATCCCATTCTTTATATCATGCAAAGAAAGGCGGTAGTTTTTCTATACAAATAGCATTAAGCCAAAAGCACAACATCATCCATCTGGGGAGACCACGTCCAGGAAAGATGTACCTTACCCGTACAGTAGAACGTTTTTTATGGGTATACGGTCTGCTAAATATTATTAAATGAAAATCAACGAAGTAATAACACAAAAGATCAAAGAGCAGGCCACTGCCGGAGCCACAAGTGCTGGTAACATAGCAAGTGTTGTGAGTCCACACATAGCCATAGGAAAAGACAGGTTCACAAAAGCATACACAGGTTCTCCAGGACGATCAGGCACGCGAGCACCCAGATTGCCAAAGATAACACAACCCAAGAATCCCAACGGCACTGCCAAAGGCGCACACGCATTGAAAGGTGTCAGCCTGTTTGGTGGACCAGCGGTGAAGAGATAATGGAACCATTGGTGCTGACAGACCCAATCAAGTGTACAAACTGTGGTTGCGACAGCCATTGTGGCAAGACTTGCACAAGGAAAGAACAGCATTATCCCACAGACGGATACATGGAGTACCCAATAGAGGTCTGTAAGCAGTGCAGATGTGAGGCCTGTGCCGCATAAATACGGTTATTATGAGATTTCACGAATTCCAAGAAGATAAAGGATCAACTTTAGCATCAAGAACAATCAGTAGATATGCTGACGAGATCGGACCAGACAGCATGGACTATGAAATGTTCAAGAAAACCGCTGAGTTGTTAGACGCCGGAAAATTAAGATCACTGGCACAACACATATACTACTCAGACACATCACCAGCAGAATATGTGATGAAAGTTATCTCAAAGAAAGATCCAGAAACATTCGAAAAAATGTATGGTGACCAGGAGGGTTACTTCTCTCTCATGAAACCACGAAAAGATTTATCAGACAGTGCAGTACAAGAAGGCGCTGAAATGATAGCGTACCATAAACATCCAAAAGACAGCAACCTATGGACGTTCCCGGACGCATACAAGGACGACGCGGAAGTGGAGAGTCCATACATGAGCAACGCCAGTATGAGACAGTTCCTGGACGCACTGGGTTACAACCCAGACTTCGAGGACCAGAGTCCTGTGCCAGCGAAAGAATTCATAGCGAGAACCACACAGTGGTTACAGAAGAACATCGGCAAGAGATCACCAGAAGAACCAGCCACAAGGGACGGCAACATGATTTCAGGTGGCAAGCCAGAGGGTTACATGAATCAGATGGTGAAGGCACACAACGAGATAGCAAGGAAAGTTTTAACAAAGTACCCAGAAGTAACACACTTTGGATTCAATTAACATGAAGTTCAACGAATTATCAGACATGATGCAGAAGCCGGACACATATGAGGCTTCGATGGCTCTGAACCAATTGATGCGAATCGGCAAACACGCGATCAAACTGCACAACATGATCGACGATGCCGCGGAGATGGAGTCATGGGTGGCCAAGAAGATTGACCTCGCGGGAGATTATGTTAAAAAAGTACACGGCTACATGCAGGGCGAGAAGGCCGGATTATACGATGACGGTGGATTGACCGAGGCAAGATTACAAAGCAATTGGGCAGTATCGTTCCAGATGCCTAAAGGCAATCACAGAAGGAACAGTTTCGCTAGTAAAGATGATGCAATAAAATTTGCCAACACAGTCAAAAGCAAAGGCGGGATAGTAAATTCAATGAAATTAGCATTAGGTAAGAATGCAGACGACTTACCCACATCAGTCAGAACATTGGGGGAAGACGCAGGCGAGGGACACATGAGTAAGAGCACATTGTACCATACCGCCAAGTATGCGATAGCATTGATGGACATGATCAAGCCAGGTGATGACCTAGAGGGCTGGGTGCAGAGCAAACTGAACAAGGCGGCGGACTACTTACAGGGTGTTTACAACTACGAGGAATACCAGAAACTTAATCCATACAGAGAAGAGCTAGATGCAACTTTGATGCAGAAACACGCTCAGGTGGTACAAAAGAACATAGACGAGATCCTATCAAAAGAAACTAAACTGGATGACATCGACACAAAACCAGGCATGATGAGGATACTTGCCAAGAGAGTCAACGAAGTTGAAAAAGAGATTGCCAAAGAGACAAGGAAAAAAACAGACGAGGAAGCACCTCCCGGCAGAGAAAAACAAGTGAAAGCACTCAAGAAAAAATTCAAGGACAAGGGAGCACCTTACGCCATAGCGTGGGCACAGCACAACAAACATGGCAAGCCAAAGAAAGAGGCAGAGATAAACGAAGATCCGAGGGCAGTAGGGCGAGCACTGGCTAATCTAAAGTATGGTAAAGCAATGGCCAACGCCATCATGAAGGGCGAGGACATGGTGTTACTGAGACCAAAAGCACAAGCATACCTGGGATCGATAGATCAAACAATCGAATTACTAGACAAGATGTATGGGATGAACACTGAAAACCTTGATGAAGGCATCAAAGACTGGGCTAAAAACCTGGCCATGGCAGGAGTGTTAGTAGCAGGTTTGGCAGGCATCAACTCAATCAACAACGCAATAGACAATTCAATACCAGCCGTCAAGGCCATGAACACGGCACTGGACATGGCACAGGATTCAGGCAATGATGAACTGGCCAAAATGATTGAAAAAGACCTATCAGATGCCAAAGTTAGGCTGACTTCAGGCAAGGATCTAGGGTACGTGGCAGGCCTACAGGACAAATACGCCAAGTTCATGAAGACAGAAGGACTGGCATACGAGTCACAACTGGCATTAGCCTTAAATCAACGCCTTAAATAAAACTGTAACAATTATAAATAACTCATATGAGCACAGACACAAGTTTCAGAGACCTAGTAGCACGTTTAAACGCAATGAATAATGTGACTCCCGAAGAGGAAAGAGCTAAATTGATGGAAGCGGCTGGCAAGGCTCCAAAAGTGCTAGATGACAGAGATGTATCATTGGCGGACATAGCCAAACTGGCGGGCATCAAGGAATACGTTGAACCTGTTAAACACTCAAAGAAAGCAAAGAAAATGGTGGAATCCATTGTTGCTGAACCAAAAACAGAATCAAGCATCGCCAAAGCGATCAAAGAATCAGACGCAGACGATTCCCTTTCAACTTCAATCAAGAAAGCGGTGACCGAAGAATCAAACAGACTAGACAAGATAGCAGAATTAGAAGCACAGTTGGCAGAACTGAAGACGGAACAAAAAGAAGAACAGACATATGACTCGAAATCATTCAGAGAAGTTATCACGAAGGATATCGCGGAGTACATCAAAGGCGCGGAAGACACTGCCCTGGTTGAACTTTACAACACGATATCAGACAATGAAGCAGTTTACAATGAAGAATCATCAAGCATTCTCATCAAGACTCCAGAAACTACTGAGATCATAGCAGACGCTGAACAGGCCGAAGCACCAGCAGAAGAAGAGCAAGTGGACGAGAAAGTTGTGGACGGTGTGCAGACAGATAGGAACACATCAGAGCCACACGCACCAGAAAAACACGGTGAAGAAGAAGCAGAGGACAAAGCAGACGACAAAGAAGACGACGGCGAAGTTCCAATGCTAGACAAAGACTTCGACGAAGGTGAAGAAGTTGAATTAGAAGTGCCCACAGAAGACAAGTTCACAAACGACCTAGACCCAGCAGACAAAAAATAATCCAAAAAATTAAATAAGTGTATGCGATTACACTTGACCGACAACAGATTCAACACGGATCCATACTGGACTGAGCGTGTGAAGAGCATATTCGCCTGTCCACCCAAAGACGTGGTCGAACTTTTTGACCAGAACGGTTACGATCTCACCAAGTTGGAACAACTGTATGCTGTGGCCAACGGTGCAGAGACCACACGACACAGGAACAGTTCTCACATAACTCTCCGTCAAGATTGGTTCACTGCTGACGACACAGAATATGGACCACACATCAACCACGCCTACATGTTTGAACGTAAGGGTTACTCCGGTGATGCATTAAGCCAACTGGAGAGTTGGGCCGCATACAGACCACACTTCCACAAACTGATCGCCATGAAGCCCAAATGGGGACTGGATTTTAGCATAGACTACTGTGACCGTGAGGGCAACGTGTTCGAACTGCTACACTGGGAGTACGACGGTTTCAACCACAACGAGGTGGCTGACAAGAAAGAGATCATGGATGAGTTCCTGGTGAACCAGGACTGGGATGAACGGGCACGGACCATGCTGGAACGTAAAAATGAGTGGCATAAACTGGGCTTTTTTGAGCAGAGTGAATGGAAAACTAGGTTCTTTGGCATCGAAAAAGAACGTTTCAAGATGGTGCTGTGGAAATAAATACTGCATATGAGCTCAATACCCTACAACTACGGATCATACATAGACGCCAAGGTGTCAATGACTGACACGGGACACGTGTCCGCGGGCAAACAGATACAGAGTCCGGCCAGTGCAGGTAGCAGGGGATTGGCAAAGACAACACAATTCACGAACGACAGGACACAGATGCAGATGGGCAACTCACCGATAGCGGAATCAATGGTAGAAATCAGGAACATATTGAACAGGATAGACGGCGTCAACGTGCCAACTAACGAGATGAATGAGTTGGCGGATGACGACAAGATGGAATTCACGAAGGTGATGCTGGACATATCACAGATCAAGGACAGGGTGGAAGCACTGTCAGTGGACGAGGATGCGAAGAAATCAGCGATACAGTCACTGACCAACGCGGAAGAGGCCCTGGTTGCCTTGGACGAGACGGCGGTGCGGGAAGACGACCGTGTTGAAAAAGCGATGAAAGATATGCAACCAAGCAAAGTCACAGGCTATTACGAGATCACAGACTTCTGGAAGGAACACACGCAGATGTGGGGCAAGGATCCTGAAACAGTAAAATACGAGATTGCTGATTGGATGGTGGATGAGATGAAACCAGACAACACTCCAGAAAGAGAAGAATTAACAAAACGTGCATGGGCCATAGTTGATGATGCGTTGAAGAACAACAAAGACGACATGACTTTCGATGACATGATAGATCAACTGAAAGGCAAGTCAGAGGACACGGACGAACTCAGCAGGCTCAAGGAACTGTCAGGCATTGAGGAAGACACCAACGATGACATAATTCAGTGGGCCAAGAAATACTCACAGTACAAGAATCTAGAGGACGACAACCTGATCGAGGCACTATATGAGTATGCATTCGAGCTGGGCATAGCACAATTAACATTCGAAGTCGGCGAACTACAGGCCGCAGAAAGAGAACTTGGAAAGAAACAAGAGGACTGGGAAGACGCAGAAATAAATGCCGCAATGGAAATGTCTCCAATATCAAATGGCTTACTAGACGACTTACATAGAATTTTACCAGGCGATGCAGATTTAGAACAAAAACTTGACAGCATCAGAGGCATGCTCGAGAAGGCGGGTCTTAAGGAGGACAAGTATCAACCAATGCCAGAGGGTGATGAGTTTGACATCGAAGAGGACGAGGACTTCGAAGAAGTGCTTGGTCCACTAGGTTTCCCAGAAGACGAGACGGAACTGTTCGACGCAGAGTACAGGGGCAGGAAGGTTCCTCTCAACAAACCCATGCGTGGTGATGTGAAGAAATTCAAGGTGTACGTGAAGGATCCAAAGACAGGCAATGTCAAGAAAGTCAACTTCGGACACGGTGGAAGTTCAGCGAGGAAGGCCGGACAGAAGACCATGAAGATCAGGAAATCAAATCCAAAGGCAAGGAAATCATTCAGGGCAAGACACAACTGTGCAAATCCAGGACCAAAGACCAAAGCGAGATATTGGTCTTGTAGGAAGTGGTAAATGAAGATAACGGAAGTAGTTGGAATATCCGAAGCCGAATTTGAACAGTTAGCAGAGAAACAGGACGCCTGCTATCACAAGGTGAAATCAAGATACAAAGTTTGGCCATCGGCCTATGCCTCTGGTGCTCTGGTTCAGTGTCGTAAAAAAGGTGCGGCCAACTGGGGTAACAAGAGCAAGAAGTAATGGACAGTTGTTGCACAAGAACAAAAACAAAAAAAGACTACCTAGCATTACCTAAGGCGATCGGTGTTTGTGTAATCGCTCTGTCTGTCATGTTAAGCATTGAAATCAGTATATTTTACGCTATAGGAATAATCTAATGAGGATCACAGACGTAATCACAGAGAAGTGCTGGAAGGGATACGAGAAGCGGGGCATGAAGACCATGTTCGGCAAACGTGTGCCCAACTGCGTCAAGAAGGAAGACGTGGACTTCTGCGTGAACTGTGGTGAATTAGTATTCGCAGAATCACTGAACGAGGATCTAAGGAAGTGGTTCAAACAGAAATGGGTGCGTTTCGGTCCCAAGGGCAAGATCAGGGGAGCCTGTGCTCGTGGATCAGAGAAGGAAGGCAAGCCGAAATGTTTACCAGCCAAGAAGGCGTACGCATTAGGTAAAAAAGGCAGGGCGAGTGCGGCTCAGAGAAAGAGAAGACAAGATCCAGATCCCAACAGGCGTGGTAAAGCCAAAAACGTCAAAACCAAAAAAAAATGAAGATCAAAGACATCACAGAAGGTCCTCATGATCCTTACACCCACAAGGCAATTTTTTTCGCTGGGTCTCCCGGTGCGGGCAAGACGTATGTTGCCAGGAGATTAGCAGGCACATTTCAAGGATTGAAACAGGTGAACATGGATATCTGGTTCAAGCGTCTCATGACAAAGAAAAACCTGTCTTGGAAAATGCCTCCCGAAGAAGAACCCGAGAGAGAAAGACAAAGGCAAAGATCAAAAGAATTGGTCGCCAAACAGCAACAGTCACACACCAAGAGTGGCCTGGGCTTGTTGATCGATTCAACCGGCAGATCATACGAAACCGTGCGAGATATCAACAAAGAGCTCGAGGACAAAGGATATGAAACGACCATGGTTTTCGTCAACACAGATCTACAGACCGCACTGCGTAGGAACAAAGAAAGGGAACGTACATTACCAGATGAACTGATACATCGGAATTTCAAAACCATTACACAAAATCTGGGAAGGTTCCGGCGTTTGTTTGATGATTTACACGTGATCAATAACTCCGATGATGACAGAGACACAGTGGATGACCAAATAGCACAAGTGGAAAAAGACCTTCGAAGGTTCTTGCGGTAAAATACTAGGCCACCAAGAAAAAATAATTTGCATTCATTGTAAATCTGTTATATACTGTTGACAACAACAGGAGAAACAAATGGCAGTAAGAAACTTCAATGACGCAGAAAAGCAGAAATTGATCCAGATCATTTCCCAGGGTTCACAGGTACTAGGTGAGGTTGAGGACTTGAAGGGTGGATTGAAAGACACCGTGAAAGCAATCGCAGAAGAACTGGAACTTAAACCAGCACTCATCAACAAAGCGATATCCGTTGCACACAAGGGCAACTATCAGAACATCGCGGACGAGATGGACACACTGGAAAGCATACTAAACACAGCCGGCAAACTTTAATGTTAGACAAAGTCAGAACATTCTGGCTTCGTAGTTTTGAGAGTGATAGGACAGCGTTCTATTTTGAACTTGTCAGTTTCATATTCACAGTTGGAGCCAGCCTAACACTTGCGATAACGGCCGCAGACCCAGACATGACGATTATATACCCTGGATTCTTCATAGGAGCGATAACACAATGCTATGCCGCATACAGGAGGAACGCCGCTTTCGTTATGATGATCACTGGCTATTTCTCGATCATAAATGTCTACGGCTACGGCGTAGCAAGTTATTGGTGGTAGGATGAGTTACATAGACGCACTATACAAAAAAGACGAAGACAAGATTTACGTGGTAGAACGTGATCCAAAGAAGGGCAGGATATTCACTGAATACGATGCCAGGTATGTGTTCTACTATCCAGACGCAAGGGGCAAACACAGGGGCATGACAGGTGAGCCTCTACAGAGAGTGATATGTTCCACAAACAAAGAATTCATAAAGGAGCAACGTATAAGGTCGAACAAGCAACTTTATGAGCATGATATCAATCCCGTGTTCAGATGTTTGGAAGAGAATTACTTGGGTAAGGAGACTCCAAAACTGAACGTGATGTTTTTTGATATCGAGGTGGACTTCGATCCAGATCGAGGTTATTCCACAACAGATGATCCGTTCATGCCCATTACTGCCATAAGTTGTTACATGAGCTGGACGGATCAACTGGTCACACTTGCAGTACCACCCAAGACCATAAGCATGGCGGACGCTGAAGAACTTACAAAGAGATTTGAAAACACGATGTTGTTTGAGAAAGAGAAGGACATGCTGGACGCTTTCCTACAACTTGTTGAAGACGCAGACATACTGTCAGGTTGGAACAGTGAGGGTTACGATATCCCATACACTGTGGGTAGGATACAGAAAGTGTTGAGTGGTGATGACACAAGGAGATTGTGTTTCTGGGGCGAGAAGCCAAAGAGGAGAGTGTTCGAGAAGTACGGCAGAGAACAGTTGAGTTTCGACTTGGTAGGACGTGTACACTTGGACTTGCTAGAACTGTACAGGAAATACACGTATGAAGAAAGGCACAGTTTCAGACTAGACGCCATAGGCGAACACGAACTGGGCGAGAAGAAGACTGTGTATGAAGGTTCACTTGACAACTTGTACAAGAATGATTTTGGACTATTCATAGAATACAACAGGCAGGATACGGCACTGCTGGCCAAACTTGAGAAGAAATTGAAGTTCATAGAACTTGCGAACGAGATAGCACACCAGAACACCGTGCTTCTACAGACAACCATGGGTGCTGTTGCGGTTACAGAACAGGCAATCGTGAACGAGGCTCACAGACGTGGAATGCAGGTGATGGGAAGAAAATACAAAAAAGAGGGAGAAGAGAACCAGCCAGCGGCAGGTGCCTATGTGGCAACACCCACAAAAGGCATTCACGACTGGATTGGTTCCATTGATATCAACAGTCTGTATCCTAGTGTGATTAGGGCACTGAACATGGGACCTGAAACCATAGTGGGACAGATACGACCGGTCATAACATCAGCAGAAGTAAACAGAGCCAAACATGCCAAGAAATCATTTGCGGCGGCCTGGGACAGTCAATTCGGAAGTTGGGAGTATCAAGCAGTGATGAATCAAGAGAAAGGCACAGAGATAATTGTTGATTGGGAGGACAAGACCAGTGTGCGTATGAGTGCGGCACAACTTTATGAGATCGTATTTGACGGCAACAACAAGTGGATGTTGAGTGCAAACGGAACAATATTCACCTATGAGTATGAGGCAATCATTCCAGGACTACTGAAACGTTGGTACGCAGAACGTCAAGAGATGCAACAGAAAATGCGAGAGTGTGGTGACAACGAGATCGAAAGAGAATATTGGGACAAGAGACAACTTGTAAAGAAGATTAATCTGAACAGTCTGTATGGAGCAATATTGAATCCAGGATGTAGATTCTTTGACATCAGGATAGGTCAATCAGTGACACTTACTGGTAGATGTATAACAAAACATATGGCGAGCAAGGTAAACGAGATTGTAGCAGGTGCATATGATCACAAGGGCGAGAGCGTGGTTTATGGTGACACTGACTCTGTGTATTTCACCGCACACAAGACACTGCAAAAAGAAATCAACGAAGGCGTGATCCCATGGACAAAAGATTCTGTGGTTGCGTTGTATGACAAGATATCCGAAGAAGTTAATGGCTCGTTCAAAGCATTCATGACAAAGGCTTTCCACACGCCAAGCACACGTGGAGAGGTGATAAAAGCAGGTCGGGAACTTGTCGCTTCAAAAGGATTGTTCATCACGAAGAAGAGATATGCAGTTCTTTACTATGACAAAGAGGGTAAACGTACTGACACGGAAGGTAAGGAAGGAAAGATGAAAGCGATGGGTCTTGACTTGAAACGTTCCGATACTCCAGTTTATGTACAAGACTTTTTAAGTGATTTGCTATACATGGTACTGACTGGAAAGACTGAAACAGAAGTACTAGCAAAAATCAGCGAATTCCGTGCAGAGTTCAAGGCAAGGCCAGGTTGGGAAAAAGGATCGCCAAAGCGAGCAAACAACATGACCAAGTACACGGAAGAGGAAGAGAAGAAGGGCAAAACAAACATGCCGGGACACGTGAGAGCCAGCATGAACTGGAACAAGTGCAGGGAGATGTATGGCGACAAATACAGTATGCCCATCACTGACGGCGCAAAGGTTATTGTTTGCAAACTAAAAAGTAATCCTTTAGGCTATACCAGTATCGCCTATCCGGTGGATGAACTGCGTATACCGGAATGGTTCAAGGAATTGCCGTTCGACGGTGATGCCATGGAAAGCACGATACTTGACCAAAAGATAGATAACCTTATAGGTGTGTTAGGTTGGGACGTGCAATCAACAGAAACCACGAACACGTTCAACAAATTATTTGAATTCTAAATAACCATATGCTGAGCATAGAAGAAATCAAACTTTTAATAGAAAAACTTGAGAAATTAAAAAAACAAGACGTCCAAGGACTAATCGATTTCAGTTTAAAAACTCTCAAAACCTTGGCAAACACAATCGATATACAGAATTCGGATCAGATAAACAGATTAGACAAAACCTTGAGTTGGTTTGCAATGGACAATTACAAAAAGAGATTAGAACCTGTGGTTGACGAATTGACTAGAAGGCAAATACAAACTAAAATATTCCAATTTGGTAAAAACAGTGCCTTCAACAGCCTGGAGATAGGCCCCGGAAATGGCATGTTTTCAAAAGATTTCCGAGCATGGAGGTTAAATTACTTCCTTGATGTGCTGAACGCAAGTTATGAAAGCAACGTTGAAAGAATCATACGTAAAAAATTTCCCCCTGCACACCAGAAATATCTAAAATTCTACATGACAGACAGAACCGACTGCTCCAGTATTCCTAGTAAAAGTTGTAATTTTGTTTTTAGTTGGGACACATTCGTATTCTTCACACAGGATCATATCTATCAATATTTGTGGGACATCAAACGAGTGCTGTTGGATGGAGGCTATGTGTTTCTACAGTACGCTGATTGCCATTATGATTTTGATCTCAAACAGGCCAAGAGAGGTTATTGGAACTACAATACCAAGACAGCAATGGAAAAAATTATCACAAAGACAGGTTATGAAGTAGTCGAAATGAATCAGTTCAAGCCTGGTGCCAATTATGCCATTTTTCGTACACGTGGTAAACAAAATCCAGTCGTGTACAAAGTTTCTGAAATAACACTAGACTAAGACCTAAATATCATATACAATTAGAACATTATGATAGACATCTTGAAAGACATCGTTAAACATACGCATGGACTGGGATTCTTGGATCTTGTCAAGATCACTGGGGACGATAAGGAAACTTCGATCGACTCAATGGCCGAAGACAGATCTGTGATCCTACAGGGGTCTTTCCACAAGCCACAGACGGAGATGACGGGTACGTTTGGTATGCCACAGATGGGCAAACTAGACATACACTTGAAGTGTCCGGAGTACAAGGAGAAGGCGAACATAACTGTGTTGTCCGGCGAGAGAAACGGTGCGACCATTCCCACAGGGATCCATTTCGAGAATGAAAAGGGTGACTTCAAGAATGACTACAGATTTATGAATGCTGAGATCATCAATGAGAAACTTAAGACTGTGAAGTTCAAAGGTGTTAAGTGGGACGTTGAGATCGAACCTAGCGTGGCAAGTGTGCAGAGATTCAACTTCCAAGCAACTGCAAACACAGAACACAACTCATTCGTTGTGAGAACCGAGGATGGGAACTTGATTTTCACTTTCGGTGATCAAGCATCGCATGGTGGTGAGTTCGTGTTCGCAACTGACGTTAAGGGAACGCTTAACAAGGGTTGGAGTTGGCCGGTAGGACAGGTGCTACAGATACTTAAACTATCAGACTCGGCAAAGGTCACATTACACTTCTCTAACGAGGGTGCGATGCAGGTCTCTGTTGATTCAGGATTGGGCAAGTATCAATACATCATACCAGCACAGGCGCAATAATGAC
>Ga0222719_10002273_pt1 | contig 17714 bp, 16 predicted proteins | sample C33_34DmetaG_FD_165039 | JGI IMG/M metagenome (GOLD analysis project Ga0222719, IMG submission 165039) | Estuarine water microbial communities from San Francisco Bay, California, United States - C33_34D | ecosystem: Environmental > Aquatic > Marine > Unclassified | place: USA: California... | reverse complement strand
TATAACCAACGCAGTTTATGATGATCAAAATAATATCACAGAAAGACCAACCATTACTGGAAACTACACTAACTGCGTAGTTGATTTTCCATTTGCTTCAGCCACTCCCAGAAACCGGAGCGTATTCTTCGGTCACGGCTCCAGCACCAAAGCTATTCCAACAGTTAATATTAAAGGATGCACTTTTTTAAATTCTTGTATGAATATGGGTAGGTTTGGTGCTGGCATGAACGTCAGTGCTCAAGGTGTGGTAGCCTATGCTCACCCCGATGCAGAGAACGTATATGGAGACCCTGCCGATTGGATAGCGACCGATAACTATTGGGACCAGTTCGTTGATCAAAATATACACTTTATAGATAACATATTTTCCTACAGCACTAGTAGCGTAATGCATGGTAGATTTTGGGATTATCCTCAAGTAACCCAGCCTTCTGCTGACTTTAACAGCGATGTAAATAACACTTACGGGGCAGACTTCAACTTTGATGGAACAGTAACAGACGGAACTGTAACCTTTGTAGATGGTTCTAGTGGGGTCGGTAACTATAGGCTAGTAGCAGACGCTGATAACCTTGCTGTTAAGTATGTTGGAAATACTATTCTTCCAACTAGGGATGTTGCTAGTGGTGTAAGACCTCACTTTGCAGATGCAGGTGCTTACCAAAGTAGTTCCACTAATGTAAATGATTATTACATAGGAACTGACTATGCTTCTTTTATGCTTTGGCACGCTGATAGGAAAAACAGTATACTAAACGGTGAAACTGAAAGGTTAATATACCCTAGTGGGGTTCACGTTGATCCAGGTTATACCACGTTCATACAGGGTTTTGACCGTGTAAATTTTGATCTTGTTTTAAAAAGTGACACTTCAGCTTACCATAATGGAGATTGGGATAGTGGGGCTATATTCTCTACAGTGAATATAGCTAATAGATTTGACTTTGCATTTTATGAGGGACACTCTGTTAACGTAACTATTGATGGTTTAGTTAGATTTCGAAAAGAACAAGAAGGAGGTAAAGTGAGACTCTATCCTGCGGGAGAGGCTAGTTTTTATTCTCCAATAAGACAATCCGCAGATTATGATCGTTCTCTAACTTTTAAAAATTGTTTAACCCATCACACAGGAGCTAACATTCTAACCGATGATGTAGTAAACTACGCTTATGACATCGACGCTTCGGGAAATATTACAAGGCGAGGTAAGAACACATTAACTTTAGAGAACTGCGTGTATGATGTTGCTCCTCTTGGTTTTGGTTCACCCATGAGTTGGAAAACTTTAGCGTCGATATCCTACGGTGGTAGCGGACATTCGGTATACAACTTTAAAAGTTGTACTTTCAATAACGTAGGTATTAGTCATTCCAACTACCCCAACGAGGTAGTGGATATCAACATTGAAGGTGTTATATCACGTTCAGGGGCGAATCTTGGTATTGATTTATTCTTCTACGCGCCACCGTCTCAAGCTACAATAAATTCAAATGGATACTATACTGACAGCACTAGAACTTATTTAAGCGGAACTAACTTCTACAATAATTTAGACATACTATATGATGGTCAGGAGCCAGAGTCTAGTGGTGCTATTAGTTTCTTAGGAGCATCTGCATGGGAAACTTCCACTCCAGGCGATTATAGACTGACTCCTCATTTCGATAACCTTCCTGTTAGGTGTATGGATCTTTCTTCCATATATGTAACTTGTAGTAAAGATATAACTGGATTCAGAAGACCTGGATCTACCGATGCGGGTGCGTATCAAAGTATAAGTGATAGGGTTATAAGTGGCACTATTGGTACAGGTGGCGATTACAATACTTTTAGTCTTTTTTGGAATTCTCAATCATCTGATGAGTTTTTAAATGGAGACACTTATCAAGCTATATTTAAAGATGGGGAGTATGAAGGAAATGCTCTTAGCAACTATGGCTTCGACAATAAACAAGTTAATCTAAACATAGAAATTATTGGAGAAACTCCGCACAACGGTAATTGGGGTGTCGGAGCTAGATTCAAGGAGGGTATTCGATCCGCTGTTGCCGGCTTAGCTTCTAGACAGGATATTAATTTCCTTTTAAAAGATGTCATATGTCGTCAAACTGAAGGTATAGATTTCAGTACTAATGTTTTTCATAATTTCTTCCAAAGATCAGGTGACTACACTGGTCCCTACAGTAGAAACCCTCTAACTGACCAATTTACTGAGAATGTTTATCATTCAAAGATAATGCATGAGAACTGCCTTATCAGTTTAGGTTCTTCTGGTAGTCCCATAACGGGTCAGAGTGGTCGTAACTTTGCTGGTCTTAATCATGATTGTGTTATAGACGATAGGCCAGGAGAACATCCAAGGCCATATAATAATGTTTCAAATGGAACTACCCTTAACTATACTCCAAATATAGTTGAAAGAGGTAGTCTAACTTTAGGATTTGATAACTGTTTAATACTAGGAGATAAATTTGGTCAGGGAGTCTCTCGTATTGATAACTTTAGCATATACGGTGATTCTACTTATCATTTAAAAATGAATGGATGTACCGTTAGGGATGTAGAGTCAGTTGGTACTTCTGAGGGACGAAATAGAATTCATTATGATTTAAATGGATGCTTAATAGAGACTTCTGGCGTTGGAGGTCAGACAGTTGCCTTTATTGATTATGATTGGCATGGTTCTCAAAGTATAGGCCAATCAACGTTTAGAGCTAAAGACTGCATATTCTCTCAAGCGTCTAGCACTCTTGTTGAGAATGGAGGTTATCAAATACCTGCTGGATCCGGTATTTTAGAAAACTCTATTGCAAGTGGGTTTGTAACTAATACTCAATTTGGAGTTCCATTTACTTATGACGGGACAGTCACAAACGGTGAAGTAGGGTTCCAAGCAGGTGGTGGAGATTTAAGCACTCTTAGAACTTATTACCCTGTAGCAGACCTTGATAACCTTCCCGTCAAGTATATGACACAAGATAGTCTTTCCTACAAAGATGTTGCAGGTACTAAAAGACCCTGGGGTATTGATCAAAGGGATGCAGGAGCGTATCAGAGTATATCAGATAAGGTAACCGTTAGAAACATCGGAACTAGTAGTGCAGATTTCACACCTGACTATGCTACCTACGTTCTGTGGAATACTGGTTATCACAGCAACGCTAACGTATTAAATGGAGAGACTCATATTATTCAGCTTAAAAGCGGAGAGGTACACTCCAGCAACGGCGGTAATATCCGTATGGAGGGGGATAGGAACGTAAGTCAATCATTTATCCTATCCGGTCAGACGCCTCATAATGGTAACTGGGATAGCGGCGCTCAGATTATTGCGAACGCCAACAATATTCTACACTCTGGTAAGAACTCTTTTAACTACACAGTAAAGGACTTAAGTATGATTGTTAGTGGGAGTAATATTTATAGGATTTTGAATGTAAATTCTACCCATAATAGGGATTATACTATTCCAGGCTCTGCCGCTCCTGAGCACATTCTCACCTATGAAAACTTTATGGTAAAGATGGACGATAGCCTATCATCAACATCGTATTCACTGGTGATGGATAACAACTATGAAAGAATTACAGATGAAGACTTAAATATATTAGAGAGAGGGACTACCAAGAGTATTCACAAAAACTGTCTATATGTGGGGGCTGCATCGGGCGATGGTAACGAGAGGGGGTCGATAGGATTATATTTACATCAATATGGTACTCAGGCAAGTGCACTCTTTCAGACGCAAGGGTGTACACTCATAAACTCTTATTTTAATAACGGTCGGCACAGCGTATTAGGTAACCTTGGAGTTTCTCATGAAGGGTTATTGTTTTATGCTAGTGAAAGTCACTTAAATCAATCTGGAAGACAACTGGCTTTGCATAGTCCGGGCCACTTCGACGAGGCAAACCAGCCCAGCCAAACCATTACAGCATCAAATAACGCAAAGTTTGTTGACTGCATATTCAACAATGGTGCGGGAGATTCCATTGCTAGTTTGAATTATCAGGATAGATTCTCAACTTGGGCTATTCAACCTTTAGCCTCTGAATATAGAGATTCAACATCCGGGACGGCTGAGTTTTATCAACCTTGGAACGTATGGGCTTCTAGTCTTACTAACTGCTCCTTTAGAGTGCCATTCAACTTCAGTGGAGCGGTAACAAGCGGGACTGTAACCTTTGTAGATGGTTTTAGTGAGGTCAATAACTATAGGCTAGTAGAAGATTCGGATAACTTGGCTATGGACTACTGCACTAATACGGTAATTGAAACGGATATAGCCGGAATAGACAGGACAAATCAATATGATCCCGATGCAGGAGCTTACGAAGTAGAGCAAAATAAAATTAGAAATCTTAAGATTACACCAATTAATCTATACACCTAAATACTATAGGAGTTTTATATTATGGTTTGGACTAACTTAGGTAAACAAAGATTGTTTGAAGAATTCTTTGAGGCTAGCAGCATCTCTAATAATTTTAGATTGCAGTTGGCTTCGGATGCGGTTCCTAGCACGGATACTGGTGTCTGGGATGCTAAGGTTGCTAGCACTTCGGAGGTTACTCTTGTATCGGCTGCTGTAGTTGGTGTTTCGGGTCTTCAAGTGACTAGGAATAGCGGTCTTTCGGTAGACTTTGATGTTTCAGGAGCCGATGCCTTGGGTCAAGATGCAGCGCGAGCAGTGCTTCAAACAACGGGTAATGCCTTCCAGTTTAACGGCCCTATTACAAATGCTAGATACGTCTTGCTGACTGAGGAAGATCCTAGTTTTAACGCTAACAATGCTGAAATTTATGCTTGGTGGGATATTGGTAGCCTTACTAATATAACCACGGGTAATACGCTTACTATTAACAACCTTACATTGCAGGGAAATTAAGTAACTTTAGATCTGTCTCGTAGTAAATATAGTAGGAGCTTTTATGAAAGTTATTAAGAATACAAGTATGCAAGGTGTTACTGTTCACTTCGGCACTCCCGAGGGTCCTAAAGTTTGCTTTTTCAAGTCTAAGGAAACTAAAGAAATCCCCGATAGTTGGACATCTAAAGTTCTTAAAAGTTTCGTTAATCGTAGAATGTTTACCGTAAAGCATATTCAGGATGCTCCGGCTCCAATTAGTCCTATAAAGCAAATTAGGAAATATAAAAAAAACTCAACTCAAGAGAGTGATTAATCATGGCAATACCCACAAGTCCGTCTGTCGTAGTTCGTGAAAATGATACTTCTTTTTACGCTCCCAACATTGATTCTAGTGTTGTTGGTTTAGTAGGCTTTGCCACTAAAGGTCCAATTAATAAGGCTACTCTTATTACAAGCCAGGATCAATTACTTAGATTGTTTGGTAAGCCTGACAAGGATATGCCTTCTCAGGGTCTCCTTGGTGCCCTTGAGATTCTTGAAGCCACCAATCAAGTTTACTTTGTTAGAGGCGCAAGCAGCACTGCTGAAGAAGCTGCCGCAGAGGCTTCAGTGGGCGCGAGCCCTGCTGTGTATGTCAGTGGTTATGTTCCCAGCACTAATACCTCTTCTATTTATTACAGTGTGAAAAGTAATGATGGTAATGTAACGGTGACAGGTTCAGTAGACTTAGTTCAATCTGATGACTACACAACTGAAGAAGCCATAATGCTTAACGCATTCAACCCTGAATTAGTTAATGGTCAACATGTGTTTGCTTACCGTAACCCCGCAAATAGTCAGATTTACTTGGCTTCTAAGTATGCGGGGAGTGGTGCTGAACTTCATGTATCTTCAAGTGATGACTTTGAGTTTAGAGCCCTAGAGATTGATGGAGATCCTTCTAGTACCGGTTCAAATAATGTAACCTCTCATGGCTTCACCTCTAGTAGCGTTACTCTTGATATTGAATCTATTTATCCTGGCACTGGTTATAGCTTTAGTCTTCTTAGAGATGGCACTAATGTTGGGGTATCTGTTGAAGTTAACAACATTTCCACTAGAGATCAAATCGTTATTAACAATGACGGGGCTGCTGCCGAAGCTTTTAATGCTACTGAGCTTAGTCCTGGTGCTGCTAACTCTGTGGAATTTATATTTAATGAGGATCCCCTCGCTAATCAATCTGAGTATGTAACCATGTCCTTAGCTTCAGGCGGCGGGGATTATGTTGCACCTGATAAATTTGGTGATAAGGCTACGGCGGCGGGCTTTGTTGGCGAGGGAGTGAGCGATCCAGACGGCACCCCTAGATTCCTCAAGCTTATTGAAGGGACATATACCTTATCGGGGGGTGACAACGGTGAAGATCCAGCAGGTGTAGGATTAATTGGTAGCAAGAGTTCGAAGACAGGCTTGTATCTTTTAGATGATGATGGTCTTAATATCTCCATTGCTGCTATCCCTGGTATCACAGATCAGTCTGTTCAAAATGCTTTAGTTACTATTGCCGAAACGTCTAAGAACTTCTTAGCTTTGGTTTCTCCTCCTCTGGGCCTTACCGAAGTTCAAGATGCTGTTGACTGGATAAACGGAGCTTCCCAAACAGAAAGAACAGCGGCAGTCAACTCCACGTATGCTGCGGTCTACTGGCCTTGGGTTCAAGTGTTCAATACTTTCGACGGAGCAGATATGTGGTATGATCCGGCTATCTTTGCGGCTCGTCAGTGTGTCTTTACAGACGCTGTTTCAGAGCCTTGGTTTGCGCCTGCTGGTTTTAGAAGAGGTCGCTTAACCAAGCCTACGGCTGTTGAGCTTCCCCTGAACCAGGGGGATAGGGACGTTCTCTACAGTAACTCGATCAACCCTATTTACAGTGATCGCAGTGCTGGCATCACAATCTTCGGTCAAAGAACCGCTCAAAGAGAACCGACTGCTCTTGATAGAGTAAACGTTCGCAGACTTATGATCTTCATCAGAAAGGTTCTTCTCGACCTTGGTAGACCTTTCCAGTTTGAGCCTAACGATCAGTTTACATGGGAACTTGTGGAAGACGCTATCAATCCATTCCTCGATGATCTTAAGTCTCGTCGAGCGATCATTGAAGGTGTCGTCAAGTGTGACTCTACAGTAAACACCCCTGGTAGAGTTGACAGAAATGAACTTTGGTGCTCGATCGCTATCAAGCCGACTAAGGCTGCTGAGACGGTAGTGTTTGAGGTCAACCTTACAAGCCAAGCGGCTAACATTAACGGGTAATAATTATGGCTATAGACAGAAGACCTAGTATCTTAAAAACTAGAAATAGAACTTTTACACCTGGGCAAGGATTACCCAGAGTTTCTAGCAAGCTTGATTCGGTAAGGTCGTATCAGTTTGAAGTTAGGTTCTATGGACTGCCTTTTACATCTGACGCTGTGACAGATGTGCTTACCACTGCCGCCAAACAGGTCGGTCAAGTGGGGGGCGCAGTTGAAGACATTGTAGTTGACAGACTCAACGATAAACTTTACTACCCTGGTAAGTTTACCCCTGAGAATGTTACTATTACTTTTGATAATCAACTTCTCAACAGAAACACTCCCACCCTTTGGAACTGGTTCAAGACTATCTATGATCCCGTTACTGGTGACTTAGTTAAGTTTTCCGCCCCTGGTGGTGCGGGTAATCGTTCTTTTAAGGCTAATAGAATGACGATTATGGAACTTGATAACACTAATGAGCCACATGCTTACATTGAAATGTATGGTGTGTATCCCACAGGAGTTAAGTTCTCTGAAAAGAACTACGCTACGAACGACTTCTCGACTGTCGAAGTTACCTTCCGCTACGACTTTATCGACTACGGTAAGCATAACGACCTGTAGTAATAGTTGTATCTTAAAAATTGATAGCCTTCTCTCTAAATAAGGGAGAGGGCTATTTGTCTATTATAAGTTATGGATTTTTTCACGGAACTTTTGGAGAGCTTCAGTCGGAAGCATGATCGTAAGCTTAGGCTGTTAGAGCAGGATGAGCAAAGAGTCGCTCAGGCAGAGAAGGCAATCAAATCTGTGGTAGCGGTAACTCCTCCGCAAAAAGGAGCGACTGTCACTGTAGGTAATGCGAAGGTAGCGCACACAGGCACCGTTGCTGGAGCTTATAACTTTGCAACGTATGATTTTAAGACAGGTAAGCTTAGTCCTAAGGGTAAGAGTGATTTCGGTAGAGTAGTATCTGCCGTTCTGGGTGAAGGAGATAAGGGTGAAGAGGAGAGGAAGAAGAAAAAAGACGAGGCTGAGGCTGCACTTCCAGTAATCACTCTGGCTATTGACAAAGCTTTATTAGATATAGGCATTGATGTGAAGGCTGACCCAGAGATGGCATCACTATTTAATTCACTATATTATAAAGCTCAAACGTATGGTAAGGGGGCTGGTGAAAGAGGGAATTACCGCAGTGATGACTCAGCGAGACGATCGCAGGGCGTTAATTTTGTAAAGTCCATTGTGAAAGACTTCCCGGTTATACAGGCTGAGGGTGATCTTTTTCGTGTGGTCGGAGTAAAGTCGTCCAAGGAAAGGACTATCGCACTTGCAGAAGCATTAAACAGTATTGGGTCTGACACCTTTTGCGGTAGGTTTAGAAAGACAGATAATGATCAGATAATTATTGATACAAACTTTGGAGGAAAATCACAAGGTAATGTGTTTGGCGGCAGTCAGAAAGCCATCATTGATAATATGATAAGAAAATCTAACTGCCCAGAGATACCAACTGTAAGCATCATACGGGACTCCGGTGGTAAGATATCATCTGAAAATAATACTAGAGGCACAGCTTTAGAGAAGCCCGCAGAACTCGTTGCTTTAAGTAGAAGACTTAGGAAGTTGCAAGGTGTAGAGGATGTAGATAGGCAAAAAGTAGAACAGATGATAATTGAGATGGCACGGAATATTAGATCAGATATCTTAAGCCTTAACCGTGCAAAAGAAACTTGGTTAGATTTGGCTGAGGACACCGCAATTCCTGAAGAATCGCAAGCGGAATTTGATTATCTACAGAGCATCTTGCAAGACCAGGGCAAACTTATTATAGCAATGGCTACGGTCGCAAGAGCATCCTCCGACGAACGTAATCCCGACTTTGTGTTCCAAGCGGGTGGAGTTGTAGGTGGTGGTAGGAAGCAAGATTCAGTAGAGATGTGGACAGACTTAAAGGCTGCTAAGGATGCTTTTAAGAAATCCACCGGAACTGTCCCTAAGCTTAGGGCTGTGCTTGCCAAAGAAGTTTACGAGCAGTTTGGAAAGGGAAAAAAGTTTGAAGAACTTGTGAAAGCTAATTTTATTGATGAATCTACTAAAGTTTATGTTACAGAGGTTAGCTACAAGAACTTATTTAGATCAGCAGGCGGGACATCGGGAGGAACTGCTCTTGGTGGTGGTCGCGACTCCGACATAGATGCATACATGAGTGGTGGGGGAGATAGTGGTGAATTGTTCTCTACCTTTATGGACGCTGCTCAAATGACTGACGATGAGAAATTGGAGTTTGATGATATACATCGACAGCAAATGAACATTAGGGAACAATTAGATTCTCTTTCAAACGATATTGTCACTAAGGTTGATGGTGAAGAGGTTACTGTTGATGCGTTATCTGATTTAGTGGACGCCACTTTAACGAACATCACAACTAACTCTACCTATGATGAAGCAAATAACAATCAGTTTAGAACAAGATTACTAAGGTTAGCCGATGACTATAGGAATGCTTCGCCTGATGCCAAGCCTAATCTGGAAAGGCAGATGAAGAAAGAGTTGTTGGGTCCAATGCTAATGTCCAATCTAAGAAGGAATAAGGATTCAAAGTCGGCACAATTCTATGCATTAGCTCTCATGTATAAGGGTGGTGGCTCTAAAAATAAAAATACACTGCTGCAAGTAAACAACCTGAACACAGGTAAATCTTACGTATCAACTCAAAACCACCAATTTGAACAGATTGCTAAAAGTATTAGAGAAGGCGGTGGCGATGGCTTCAACTTTAACGTTAGGGGTAAAGCTTTCTCTTTCAACAAAAAAGAAGATAATAATGCTTCTGTTCGGTTAGAGTGGAATAGTGATGATCGTAAGTGGGATTGTTATGAGTCAGAAACAATGACAACTAAGTATGCTCAAACCAGTAGAGCTATGTTTAATTCCGAAGGAAGACAAGATTCTAGCATTGTCTGGGATGCTCTTAGTAAACTACAAGAAGCCTTAGGCATCATTAAAGAAAAAGTAAGAGTCCTCGACGCACAATAGATCACACATTCTAAACATCATTACCTCCAGATCGTCAATATACCCTTTGAACTTCCACCCCTGCACTGGAAGGTCCACATCATTAGTTATAGCCACTGGCTCCTGACGATTCTGCCCTATTACTAATAAAAACTTTCTAGAAGATTTCTTAGAATCTCGATATGCTTGAGCTATCATCTTAGAAACTTCTGATTTAGGGTTCAATAAATCACATACTTGTTCTCCATCATATCCTTTCTTACATTCAATAATATACTTAAACTTTTCTGGTGTTATTAAATCACCATATACTTTTAAGTATTCAGGTAATGTATGTGTAGTTGCAAATGCTCCAGATCCAGGAGTTCTACAAAATTCTTTAGTGTTAAATCTCTCATTGAGAGTCTTGGCAACTTTGTTTTCAAACCTATTACCCTTAGCTCTTGAGTTTACTTTCTTTTTCTTTTTTAGTGGTGTTACATCAAAATCATCTTTCATATTGAAACCTCTAAGCTATAATAGCTTTATGGATAATGTATCCGTTTCATTTAAAGATTCTAAGTTTAAACTAGTAGAAAGGAGTAGAGGTAGAATGAAGATTCAGATTAAGTTTTCTAAGGATGAAGCCGAAGGCTTCAAGAACTTTTGTAAGCTCAAGCCACCAGAGCTTGAGGACGAGGTTTTCTACAAGCAGATTTTCTTTGCTGGGTGCAACGTTATGACAGAGCAGATTCAAGCTCTTGTTAAAGCCCATCAAGAACAGGCTGCCCAGGAAACTGAAGAGAGTGATCAGACTAATGAGCAAACAGAAGAACAACTTCAAGACGAGTGATATCTACAACTCCAAACATTTGGAGTCAGTTGTAACCCACAACATTGATAGTAAGCAGAACTCTTACTACCTGATTACTAACACCTGGGATAAGGTTTGCAACTATTTTAATGATAAGCTTCCTAATGATGGCACCACGGAGCTTTTCGTTGTAGATATTTTTAATGTGCCTAATGCTCTTGATGTTATAAAGTCTGCAATCAAGTCGCATCGAGAGACTATTTCAACCGCGTGTCTCTCCAAGTATGATCAGTTACCGATGCTGGTTGTAATTCACAAGTCGTTCCCCCGCGTTGTTACTTACAACGGCTCTGTTGGAGCAGAACTTGGAATCTAAATAGAGCTTGGGTTCTTTGGTAATCCCATCTTGTGGTTACGATAGGACTCAAGCTTTTCGTTATATCTCTTGTTCTTAGAGTATAGCAGACGAAGGTTATTAAGTATAACCGTAGTGAAGTAGTTGAACGCCTGACCAGATTCCCTGTTGAAATTCTTCAACACTTTCAGTATGAGTAGGAAGCACTCCTGCTTGGCTTCTTCGTGATCTACATTGAACTTAAAAGAAAGCATGAGTCTTTCTACTAAAGTATCAAACATTTCGAAGAGTTCATCCTCACTCTCCTTACGTCCAAGTTTGAATTCTTGGATCAACTGTTCAAATCTTTTGTTGTCAATATAGTGAGCCACCTTACTATGATAGTCTTATGTCACAACTAAGTTTCAAGAGCCATAATCCTAAGTGTGAAGGCTGTCCTGCTTTACGCATGTCACTGCCTACTCACACGATCTTGGACTATGAGTACAAGGATGCCCCTGTAGATATTTTATTCATCTCAGATTCGCCTAAGATGTTTGAAGGTCAGTATGAAGCATTTCGTCCACAGGAATACAATGTCATCCAACGTGAGCTTGACAGGTTTACAAAGCAGTGGGAGGTAGGATTTACTACGGCAGTGAAGTGCCCTAATATTACTTCCGACAATCTGAGCACTGGTATTAAGAAGACTTGTAAGGCTCACCTACATGATACCCTTGATCACTACAAGCCTCGCCTTGTGTTTGCGTGTGGTAAGGTTGCTACCACACTATTGTATGGGAAAGCTAAGGAGGAGGGTAAGATTCGTGGTAAGGTCGATACTCTAGTAACTGAGTCTGGGACAGAGTTCAAGGTAGTGCCTGTTATTCACCCGTTCCAGGTCGTAGCAGAGCCTAAGAACGCCTATCTCTTTAGGACTGACCTAGAGAACGCTCTAAATAACGAGCTTTTAGGGAAGGCCACAGACGCTCAGGTAGACCACACATTGGCTATGGGTATCTCTGAGTTACGTGAGGTTGAAGGTGAGTTTATTGATACTACCATGGACCTTGCCATCGACATTGAAACTACAGGACTCAACTTTCTAGAGGATACTATCCACACTGTGTCTATGACATTAGTAGACCGTGATACTGGTGAGCTTGGTCGAACTCTCGTTCTTCCCATAGATCACCGCGAGGCCAAGCTTGGATATAAAATTAAAAGTGAGTTTATGAAGTTTATCTGTAAGGTGATGGCGAACAAGAACAATAGGAAGGTCTTGCAGAATGCAGGCTTCGACCTTAAGTTTCTGAAGCGATATGGTGTAGACGAGGTGTATAATGTGTATGATACCAAGCTGCTCCAACACCTCTACAAAGAGGATGTCCCGAAGTCGCTCGCTGATCTTGTTTACTATTACTTCCCAGAAGAAAAGTTCTAATGCTTACAGTTGAAGGTAAGAAGTTTGATTGGAAGAACATCCCACTCATTCAATGTGTCGAAGGTAATGCCAAGGACACGTATGCAACTGCTAAGGTGTATGCAAAGTTACTTGAAGAGGTCAGAGCTAAGAAGTTAGAGAAGCTGTATGATAAGCTGATCTCTCCGCTCACTGTTGCCTTTAGAGACATGGAGTTCGAGGGTCTGCTCATCGACGAGGACAAGTTGAACGAGCTAGACATTGAACTTCAAGAAAAGATTAAGATGGCTGACATAGCTTTGCGGGAAGCCGCTGATTTGGAGGAGGGGTCGAACCTCAACTCGACTAACCAGCTTGTTAAGATCATCTATTCGTTTGAGAAAAACGATGATGGTCAGTGGGTTCAGGTTGAAGACTTCGGGCTTGGGTTGTATCCTTTTGAGTTCACTAAGAAGGGTGCTCCTTCTACCAACGAAGAAACACTGACCAAGGTGAAGGCAATGGTTGAAGAAGAGTTCACTGCGAGAGGATTAAAGCTTGAGGGATAACGACGAAGTAAACATCGCAAGGGCTGTGCTTAACAGCATGACCGACGATCAGGTTATAGCTGCTAAGAGATTCTTCGATAGGTTCTCTGAGTATAAGAAGTTCGTAAAGTTACACTCCGTATACATCGAAGGCGCTCGTAATGCACTTAGCAACACGGGTAACGGTCGGATGTATGTTAAGTATAACATTGATGGGACTGTCACTGGTCGCATCTCTAACTCTGGTGCTAACGTAGGTCGTAAAAGAACAGATAAGATTGGTGTGTCGTTCCACACTTTACCCCGTGAATCTTTGGATGTGAACATCCGTGATTATGTTGTGGCACCCAAGGGTCACGACTTCATTACTATCGACATGAAAGCGATGGAGCTACGAGTCCTTGCCCACGTTGCCAATGAGGAGAATATGATCCACGCCTTTAAGTCTGGTGTGGACCTGCACAGTTACTCTGCGGGGTTGACGTTCAACAAGGATCCTAAGGATGTCACCAAGCTCGAACGACAGATTGCTAAGGAAGTTAGCTTCCTCACCGTGTATGGTGGCACTGCTTATACGCTAGCATCAAAGCGTAACATTCCAGAGGATCGTGCAGAGGAGATTATTAATAGCTGGCTCAAGGCGTTCCCTGGCGTGAGTCGTTACATGAATACTATCGACGAGTATATTAAGCAGTTCGGCTATGCTAAGACTATCTTTGGTCGTTATCGTCACCTGCCCAATGTAAGGTCACCGTTTAAGGGTGTGCGCCGTGAGGCTTTCCGACAGGGCCTGAACTTCACGATTCAATCTGCTGCTAGCGATATCCTGTTGTGCGGTATGCTTGGTGTGATTGAGAAGCTCAAGGGTATGAAGGCTAAGGTCGTAGCTACTGTTCACGACTCTATCGAACTGATCGCCCCTAAGGGTGAGACTAAGAAGGTCGTGGAGATCGTGAAGGATGAGCTTGAGAACTACCACTACCTAAAAGAAAACTTCCACATCAATCTCAAGGTTCCCCTCGGAGTCGATGTGGAAGTTGGTTCTAGCTTTGGTAATGGTGTTGAGTATGGGGGTTAGTTTTCAGTCTTGCCTAGCTTATCATCCGAGCTATGCTTTTCCCCAGGCATTAAAGGCACTAACCCTCTCTTAGCTCTAAGCTTGTTAGATATTCTTTGAGCCATTGCTTGGCGTGATCTTCCTGCTTTCTTTTTAGCGATGGCGGCTTCATGTCCCCTAACACCTTTTTGGTTTACTTTGGTATCAGCATCCTTAGTATCTCCTGCTTTTCCATAACCTCCGTCTTTGGTTTTTCTTTTATACAACTTCTTCTTCAAGTAGTCTGGATGGTTAGAGGATGGGTTAGCTGGAGTGCCCTTCTTATCATGCATACCTCCCGATAGTCCTAAAGTAGCTCTACGACTAGATTTCTTCTTCTTCTTTTTCGCAGGCTTAGGATCCTTCTTGGCTTTCTCTTGCTTGTAAACCTTAGGGTCACCCCCACCTTTTTTAATTGAGGCAGGAGTGGTCTTCATAGGATCTTCTTCTTCTTCATTGAGAAGAGCCTTGATGATGTCTAGTAGTTTGCTCATGGCTTCATTTTCTTTAGAACTCTTTCCGCAAGGCCCATGCGAGCACCACGGACGATGTCAGTGCTATTATGATCAGGTTTTTTTGCTAATTTTTGAGACTGCTGTGCGTATGGGTTATTGGCATGTGCAGTCTCAGCGTTTTTCACTTGACTGAGTCTACGATCTGTTTGTTGCTTTAACGCTGCGCGGGTTGGCTTACCACCAGCCGACTTCTCTTCTTCACCAGACCCTTTGGTTGCAAGAGTTGTAACAGCCTTATCCTTAGGCTTCTCAGCAGCCGCAGCCTTTTCAGCAGCAGCTTTTTTAGCAGCACCTCGCTTGGCAGAGTATTCTTCAGCGTTCGCCATCGACCGCTTCACCCGTCGCTTGTCTCTTTTTTTCTGGGCACGCTCCCTTCTGTCTTCTTTAGCTGTGGTAAAATCAAATCTGCCCCCAGAGGCTTTTTTCAGGCCCTTTCTCAATTTATAGAAAAACTCATTAAGTTCTTCTTCCGTGAGACTTTCAACGTCGTAGCCTTTTTCCTCTAAACCCTCTAACATCTTAAAGAACTCATCTTCAAGAAGGATGTTCTCCTCGACACGGCTCATAACCTCAGAAATGAAGTCGTCACTCTCAATAACCCCTCTTCCTTTGAGAATATCTGCTTTTGTGACCTTGCCGTCTCCTGTAAGGTCGGGGAACTTTTTCTTTTTCTTTGCCATAATAAATACCTAAATTACTTTTTCACACAGTCAGGGACCATGCGGTTACCCTTTTTTTTCATACCCACTTTTTTGTGAGTTTCCCAACAAGCTTCAAGGACTCTCTCAGCCAGAGCTAAACGAGCACCTCGAATAATATCAGTAGAGCAGTTCCATTTACGGAGAGCCTTGTTAATACGGCTATCGGGATCGTTAGCAGTTTTAGCGGAAGTCCTGCTTTTCTTCATGCCACCCATACGAGCGCAGAAAGATTTACGGCGACTAGCAGACTTGCTGCCCTTTTTAAGTTTAGAGGGCTTCGTGGTCACAGCAGTTTTAAGCTTAGATCCAGGATTAGCTGCCCTGTAACGTTTAACACCTTTCTGGGTGAGACCTCCAGCCGCAGACTTGTCTCCGCTCTTAACGGAGAACTTCTTGGGCATGGTGCCTTTTTCTAATAACGCTTGTCTAAACCTTCCTGTCATGGCTATAATACTCCTACCTTATTTACCTCTAAACCATTATAGATGACCGATAAAACCATAGACTTTCTTGGTGATAAAAAAAGTAGTGTAGATCTTGTGGATCGTATGGTTCACGATTCTGCACTAAAAACTGTGAATGCTGCTCGTTGCTCCTATAATAATGAGAAGGAAGCATTCGATGATAAGGATAAGAAGCTTACTAAGTTTCTTTGGACACATGAACACACATCTCCCTTCCGTCATAGCTACTACACGTTCCAGGTAAAGCTGCCTATTTTTGTGGCACGGCAGCTTATGAAGTATCAGGTTGGTTCGGGGTTTAGGTCGGTAGAAGCTGACGGAAGGGAGGTATTTATTGAAGAGTTTGACCACTTGTATGATATTGACAAGGGTTGCTCTTGGAACGAGGTGAGTGGGAGATACACTAAGACTTCAGAAGAATACTATATCCCTGAAGAGCTTAGGTCTAACCCTCCACATGGCAACAAGCAGTCCTCTGACAAGTATGTAAATCCTACTGATGAATACTCCTTAGGATTCATGTATCCTGGTGAGATTCAAGAATACATGGACGATCTGTGTAAGAGATCGCTGCATATGTATGAACGTCTAATCAATAACGGGGTAGCTAAGGAGCAGGCTAGGATGATACTCCCTCAGGGGATGTATACAAAGGCGTATTGGACTCTAAGTTTGCAAAGTGTGATTTGGTTCCTCCACCAGCGTCTAAAGCCTGATGCTCAATGGGAGATTCGTATGCTTGCAGAAGGCATCTACGAGCTTCTGAAGGAGGACTTGGATCGTCTGGGCATCACTAAGGAGAGCCTGTGAGAAAGTGCCTAGTTATAGGTGACACTCACTACGATACCAAGTGTGAGGGTTATCTTGATAACCAACTGCAATCTACACTAAGGATTGTAAAGGAACATAAACCTACTCACGTTGTCTTTCTTGGTGATATCTATCATCACAGAAAGCCTACGCCTGAAGTGATTGTCGGTGTTCAAAAGATGTTTCAGGAGCTAGCTACCTTGCCAGACCTGAAATGTATGTATGTGCTTAGAGGAAACCACGATTCGCAAAATAGAAACGATGACGGGTTGACTGCGCTGGAAACACTTTGTTACCCTGGGTCTAAAGTGCGGCTTGTCCAGCAGACTATTGTTGATACTGATCTTAACTTTCTACTAATACCCCATTATGAAGATGAAGAAGTTATCAAGGAGCACCTACGTCGAGCACCTGATGATGATACAATCGCTTTTGGTCATTTTAGTTATGTTCCTCCTTCTCTTGGTATCAGGGGCTTTAATTCTGATATTCAGTTAAGTGATTTCCCCTGTAGAACTATCCTTGGACACATTCATAAGTGTTTTGAAGACGGGCACGTAACTGTGTTGGGAACTCCATGGTCAACAAACTTTGGAGAGTCCGATAACGAACACTTTGTAGGAATACTAGAGGAATCCCCTCGCGGCTGGAAGCCACTTATTAAATTTAAAGTGGGATTTGGTCCAAGGTTCTACGAGGCACCTTTTGATTCTCTCGAAGCTATGTCTGAAGAGATATCGGACTCTAACTACTTTACCATGCTGAGAGTCTCTGTAGACAAGTTCTCTGATGACCCTCCTTCTCTCCTGCGGGCCGACATAGCAAATAAATTTAAAGTGGCTAATGTCGATATAAAGTTTCAGCCTGTATATGACGAC
>Ga0222719_10002267_pt1 | contig 17739 bp, 7 predicted proteins | sample C33_34DmetaG_FD_165039 | JGI IMG/M metagenome (GOLD analysis project Ga0222719, IMG submission 165039) | Estuarine water microbial communities from San Francisco Bay, California, United States - C33_34D | ecosystem: Environmental > Aquatic > Marine > Unclassified | place: USA: California... | reverse complement strand
TGTGTAGTTCATTGTGCTGACGTCAGTGGTCGCACGGTTATGGTGCCAGTCTCCTAAGAAGATACAGGTCTCAGCACCAGCGGCTTTTGCTTCTTCGCAAAACCATTTAACAAAATCTTCACAATCTTGATTGTGTATTCTGCTGCCAGACTTCATACCAAAGTGGATGTCTGTGAAGCAGGCTGCTTTTTTAAATAACGGCATTTTTACTCCTTATGTTATTGTAACTAACTTTAGGTGTTTTGTCAAGTCTATTATTCTTCGGATTTTTTATCAGTAGTCCTGGGTGCTTCCATTCCATTATTCCGGCCCGATTCCTGTCTAGACCAACTTGGATTCATTCCGTTCATTTCGAGTATATCATCACGGATGTTTTGGTTGCGCTTTTCGATATTAATAATTCTAACAAATGAATTGGTTACTGCCGCAGTGTAATAAGCAAATGGATTCTGCGATTTAGATTCATCAAACTGCAATCCAATCTGTGCTAACTGTAGGATTGCCTGTCCTTTCATTTCGTCATTGTAGGTATATCCTCGAACATTACCTCGTGTTGCATAACGTTCGCATAGTTTGATCCACATTTTTGCAAGATTATTAGTTGCCTTGCCGCCCTTTGGATTAAAGAAGCCGTTATCCATGCCTCCTTCCCAATGACTCTTGCCCACACATATCAGATTGTCTTTTTCATCAAACTTCCAATGCTGATATGGAGGAAAGTTAACTTTCACATGTCTGTCTGCAACTGTTTTCTTTGTTTTCTTTCTTGTGAGATCTTCCGGAATGTGTTCAAACGTCATGATACGAAAGACTAAGTCTATTTTTTCCATCTTTCTGTAATCAATATCAAACTGTTTTGCAGGAATTTTCTTTCCAGCCGCTTCCACAGCCGCTTCGTGATTTCTTTTAGCAATTCTGGCAGCACGATTTCTTTTTGCTTCTGCAATGGTTCTTATGTTAATTTTTTCTAAACTTGGCAGTATTACATCATATTGGTGATAATCAGCGTCTACATAGGAGCAAAATGTATTCTTGCTGTGATGTATCTCTGCCAGTAGGTCTCTATTGTTAAGGTATTTGACTTTTCTCATAATTTTGATTGTTCTCCTAATATTTATTATAATAGCACATAATGAAAGAAATAAATAGAGTAAAGTAATCAAATGATGAGGAAATTTAACCAAAATGAGTTTATCACCAAATCCAGTATCACAACTAGTCGCAAAGATTGATAGTGAAGTATCAACTGCGTTGGCAGCAGCAGAAGCAGCAGCCCCAGCAATAGGAAATGCAATTGAAAAGGCTAATCTAGATGCTAAACTGGCCAAGCTCGGCGGCGATATAGGCAGTGGACTTAACATGGCGACGGCAGCAGGAGCAACGTTCAACGACCAGATACAAACGGGTATGGGTAATATTGGTGATGTTGTTAGTAACGCCACTGGCGGCGGCAATATTACTTCACTTACGGACGCAGTAGGAACGTTTGGAAATGTTATTGGCGGAGCAGCAGAAGGCTTGCTAGGAGCAGCCGCAGGAGCCGGAGATCAAATCGGCGCATTGGCTAGCAAATTAACCGGCGGAAGCCTTGCAGGCGGAGCAAGTAACATAGCAAGTTTTATATCCGATGGCGCTGGAGCCCTTAATGATTTCTTAAGTCAGAAGAGAGGAGCAAAATTGCCCAAGAACGGTGAACTGTTTTCATCATCAGGAGAAGGTATACAGGTGTTACCCAAGAACGGTGATGATTGGCGAGTGAGAATATCATGTGATTGGAGCATTTTTGGCAGTAATAATAAAATGTTTGAACTGCTTAAAGGATCAGGCGGTGTTGTATTTCCTATGTTGCCTGAAATAACTTTTTCAACCAAGGCCAATTATACACAACTTGAACCAGTGCATAACAATTACCCATTCCAGGCATACAAAAATTCCCAGGTTGATGAAATTATGATTAATGGAACCTTTATTTGTGATGACGAAACACAGGCGGCATACTGGATTGCAATGACAACTTTCTTTAAAACAATGACCAAGATGTTCTTTGGTCAGGGAGCAAATGCTGGAGCACCACCTCCCGTGTGTAGTCTTAACGGTTATGGTGCAAGTATTTTTGATAACGTTCCTGTTGTTGTAAAATCGTTTAGTGTTGATTTAGGTAATGATGTAAACTATAGACGCTGTGATGCATTTGGAACAAAGACATGGGTTCCAATCACCAGTTCAGTAAATATTAATGTGCAACCAGTTTACAATAGAAGAAATTTAAGACAGTTTAGTTTGACTGATTATGCCAAGGGAAATTTAAAGACACCATCACAGAAAGGATACTTATAGTATGGCAGTATATAATCAATCATCACCTTATTCAGCAACTGCACAAAACAATCTTTATCTTGAGCTATTAAGTATTAGACCTGTTCCTTCTCAGAAGGATGATTTTCTTTACACAATAGAAAATCAATACGAAAGACGTCCGGACCTGCTTGCATATGATTTATATGGAGATCCTAAACTTTGGTGGGTATTTGTGCAGAGGAACATGGAAGTAATCAAGGATCCGATATATGATTTTGTTCCTGGAACAAAAATTTATATACCCAAGGAATCCAATCTTAAGAAATTTTTAGGAGTCTAGCATGGCAGACTTAAGAGAGTATAGGATACAATCAACAGGAACCGCTGCCGATTTTAATATTACTGATGAAGTCAGGCAGCAACCTTACATTACTACTAGAATAAATGGCAAAGAAGCCAAGGTATATGGCACGCAACAGCAACTGGACGATTATAAAAACAACAAACCAGACGGAACAAAAAAGATACCTGTAAAGACAGACACAGCAATTCCACAAGTATTTGTTAAGGCGTTCGCTAAGACAGAAGCAGCAGTAAATGAAATTGATGCCGAAGGCAAAGGAACTATAGAACCTACCAGCCAGGAATCCAATGCAGGATCTTCCGGAACTAATTTAAAAAATATTGTTCCAAACCCGTTGGAAAATTTTGCATCAATCAGTCATTTATGGACCATGGCTGTGTTAACACCCAAGCAGTTTAATAATCCCAATCTATATAGAGATGCCGTTGGACTGAGTTTTGGCCAACAAAATTACGATGTTGAAGGAGGGTTTGGATCAGAATCAAAAGCAAACTTATCTAGCAGTATTGTGTTCTCAAGTGCAGGTAGAGACTATATAAGTGTTAGTGGCAAATCATCAAGAGTGAATACGGCATTCGGAACACCTGAATACTTTATTAATAACTTTGAAATGACTTCAGTAATTGCAGCAAACCCCAAAACTGGAAACCAGAATGCTATAGGTTTTACATTTAATATAATGGAACCATTTTCCATGGGACTGTTATTGCAATCACTACAGAATGCAGCAATCAAGGCAGGCTATGTTAATTACTTGGATTCGCCATTCATGCTGAAGCTCGATATAATAGGATTTTCAGAAGACGGAACCATACAAAAATCAATCAAGCCGAAGTTTTTTATAATAAAATTAAAAAAAGTTACATTCGAAGTTGACGAAACTGGAAGCAAGTATGCATGTGAAGCATATCCTTATAACTATCAGGGATACTCCGACACAGTTGATACAGCATTTAGTGATATTAACATAAGTGTTACTACTGACTCAGCAGCGGATGCATCGCAAACTGCTGATCAACGAGGAACAGTTAGAGACGTTCTCGGCACTGGAAAGAACAGTCTTGTTGCCTTATTAAACAAATCAGAAGAATTAAATGTTCAACAGGGTAGATATAAAGTTAAGGACAGATACGAAATACATTTTCCAGAAACTCCGGATCAGCGTTTTTCAAATAACACAGCAACCAGTAACGACAGTGGCGGAAGTGCAACACAAGATCCTGGCGAAACACCTCAGAAAGCAGTCGGAGGAACGGATGTTGATGCAACCACAAGCAAAGATATAGGAAGCAATCCTATATCTCAATCAGACTTTGGATTTGATGTAGAGAAAGGAGGTAATTTTCCTTTTAAAACTGATAAGGATGCAATTGATGAAAAAACCAAGCGTGTAAAGAGAGGAATCATGCAGATTGATGAAAAGGCAAGATCATTTCATTTTACACAGAAACAAAAACTAACGGACATCATAACACAGGTAATACTAAGTTCAACGTGGGCCAAACAAGCAACGCAAAAAGCAACCAAAGCAGACGGAATGATAGATTGGTTCAAGATTGATACACAAATTGAATTTCTTGATTATGATGATAGCATTGGTGACTTTGCAAAAAAATATATTTACAGAGTAGTGCCGTTCAAGGTCCATAGCAGCATATTTGGCAATCCTAATTCTGTTCCTGTGGGTTACTCGGAAATAGAAAAACAAATTGTTAAAAAATATGAATACATTTATTCAGGACAAAACACAGAAATACTAGACTTTAAAATTGATATAAATTATCTTTTCTACAGCGGAGCAAATCCTCAGTCAGAATCAAAAACAAAAAATGAACAAAACCAGGATAACAAAAATACCGTTGAAAGCACAATAAAAAAAACACAGACTAGCACAGGTAATGAAACAAAAGCACAAACCGCTAATCTTGGTAAATCCAAGATCAAGAAAAACCCTAATCTTTTTAATTCACTGAGAGGCGGAAGCGGCGATACGGATGTGGAACAAAAAATTGCAGAAAGTTTTCATGATGCATTTATTAATGTTACCAGTGCTGACCTAGTCAAGATAGAGTTTACCATTATGGGAGATACATATTATCTTATCGATAGCGGTTTTAGTAACTACTTTTCTAAATCCTCGGATCAATCACCTTTGCTAACAGAAGACGGCACGATGAATTATGAAGCAAATGATGTTTACATATATTTAGGATTTAGAACTCCTGCTGATATAAATGAAAAGACTGGATTGTTTGAATTTTCTAACAAGGATAAGGTCAGCCCGTTTAGTGGCATTTATAGGGTAATTAAGTGTATAAGCAAGTTTGATGATGGAAAGTTTCAACAGGAACTACAGTGCGTAAGAATGCAAGGGCAACCCACGGATTACGATGGTGTTAATCTACAGACTAACAAACAGAATAATAAAACAGTTGAGACCGGCGGAGAAGTCAAACCAAAAACCAATACCAGTGAAGAAGTAAAAACTGATAAGTTAACAGAAACTGAAGGATCCTTTTAATAATGGCAATACAAAGAAGAAGCTCAAATAAAGAAACCGCAGGAGTAAATCTTGGCAGCGGAGTATATCTGGCCAAGATTATCAGCCTCATGGATCCATCACTTAACGGTAGACTGCGTGTTAGTTTACTCAAGGATCAAGGAAATGATGTCGGTGCCGACAGTCAAACCTACACGGTAAATTATGCTTCACCTTTCTTTGGATACACTCCATTTGCTGCACAAGGAAATAACAACGATGACTTTAATGACACACAAAAATCATACGGCATGTGGTTCGTTCCGCCGGATGTTGGAGTAACTGTGATGTGTGTGTTTGTTGATGGCGATCCTGGCGAAGGATATTGGTTCGCTTGCTTACCGCCTAATTTTTCAAACAACATGGTGCCGGCGATTGCAGGAACTACACAGGTAGAATACGCCAAGGGCGAAAAAGAAAAGTTTGATACTACACAGCCACTGCCTACAGGTGAAATAAACAAAAGATTTAATAAAGAAGCAGCAGAAAAAGATCCAGACAAGATTAAAAAACCTATTCATCCAATAGCAGATAGATTTCTTGAACAAGGAACTCTAGAAGATGATGTAAGGGGAGTCACAACCAGTTCCGCAAGAAGACAAGTTCCAAACTCCGTGTTTGGAATTTCTACTCCAGGTCCACTTGATTGGAGAGACGGAAGCAAGAGAATGACAACTGGCCCTACAGACAATCAGTCATTAGAAGCAGTTCCAGTTTCGAGATTAGGCGGCACACAGTTTGTCATGGATGACGGGGATGACAGATACGCAAGACAAACAAAAGCAGGAGAAGGTCCTGTAAGATATATTGACATACTTGAAGGAAGATTTGCTGACAAGGAAGCAAAGGAGACTAACGAAAAAGGTGATCCTACAGTTCCTTATAACGAGTATACCAGATTAAGAACTAGAACAGGACACCAACTCCTGATGCACAATTCCGAGGATTTAATCTATATCGGTAATGCAAGAGGAACATCATGGATTGAAATGACATCCAATGGTAAGATTGATGTTTATGCTGCGGATAGCATCAGCGTGCATTCTGAAAATGATATTAACATCAAAGCAGATAGAGATGTTAACATGGAAGCAGGCAGGAATATAAACATGAAAGCCACCGCCGAATATGTTTCCCCAACAGAACTACATCGAAGAGATGATGATGGAAATCCAATACCCAAAATACAGGATTCTAATGAATTCGAATCAGGAAGAATACAGATAGAAAGTGCATTCAATACAAATATACTAATTGGTGCCAACGGTAAAATTGAAACACGCAGTTATGAAAATGCCGAAGGTGTTATTGTTCCGGGGGATTTAGATATTGATGTAATAGGCAATACAAGAATTGAACAAGCAATTAACCTTGATGTTAAGACGGGTGCAAGAACATCGTTAACTGCTACAACCAATACAGAAATTAAAAGCGGTGGAGATCATATCGAGACTGCAACAAATATTCATATGAATGGTCCTGAGGCAAGAGCAGCAGACACTGCAAAAAGTATAACGGATCTACACCTACACACAGCACTGTTTAATAATGTTGAAGTTGGCTGGCCCAAGTTAAAATATCTTGACGGAACGATTAAATCAATAATGAAAAGAATACCCATGCACGAACCTTGGGCACTGCATGAAAACAATTCCCCTGCCCTACAAGCAGAAAGATTCACTGATAGGGAACTAAAGGAGTAATAACATGAAAAAGATATACAATCAAAGAGCAGTAGCAGTTAACAAAGCAAGTGTTGGAACGGAAGGAGCGAACACGTTCACATACAAAGGATTCAACAGCAGAAATAAAGCAAATGGATTCAAGTTATATGATATTGATCTGGTAAAACAGGACGTAATCAATCATTTCTACATAAGAAAGGGTGAAAAGTTAGAAAATCCTACATTTGGAACCATAATATGGGACATGATATTTGAACAATTTACGGAAGAAGTTAAAACCATGATAGCGAAAGATGTTGAAAATATAATCAACTATGATCCTAGACTAGTTGTGCAAAATGTTTCTGTCGACAGCACGGAACAAGGCATGAGAATTGAAGCAGATGTAGTTTATGTGCCGTTTAATGTCAATGAAAGAATGCGTTTCGATTTTGATAGAAATAACTCCGTAATAAACTAAGCACTTAATTTGGCAGGCTAAATATTGCAATAGGATACTAACTAATGAGCACAACATCAAGACAGAATAATTTAATACTGAATCAGGACTGGACACGAATCTATCAGACCTTTAAAAACGCTGATTTTAAGTCCTATGACTTTGAGAATATTCGCAGGGTAATTATTAACTATCTCCGCGAAAACTATCCTGAAGACTTTAATGATTATATTGAAAGTTCTGAATACATGGCATTGGTTGATGCTGTTGCATTCCTAGGACAGAGTTTGAGCTTTAGACTAGATTTAGCAAGTAGAGAAAATTTTCTTGAACTAGCAGAGCGTAAGGAAAGTGTTCTTAGAATAGCAAGAATGCTTTCGTATAATGCCAAGCGTAATATTGGAAGTAGCGGACTACTAAAATTTAACAGTGTATCCACAACAGAAAGCATTGTGGACAGCAATGGAAGAAATCTTGCACAGCAAACAGTCAAGTGGAACGACCCTACAAATTCAAACTGGGCAGAACAGTTTATATTAGTATTAAATTCAGCAATGGCCGACAACACAGAATTTGGCCGAAGCGAAGGATCTGCTTCAATACAAGGAATCCCATCAGAACAGTATAGATTTAGAACTAACTCAACTGATGTTCCATTGTTCACGTTTACTAAAACAGTGGCTGGCAGAAACATGCCATTTGAAATATTAAGCACAACATTTAAAGATTCGGAAACAATATACGAAGAATCTCCAACTCCTGGAAATCAATTAGGATTTATTTACAGACAGGACGGTAAAGGATCAGCAAGTGCTAACACAGGATTCTTTCTACAATTTAAACAAGGTAGTTTAGAATTTGCTGACTTCACAATAAACACTCCAACCACAAATGAAACTGTAGCAGTCGAAAGCAATAACATCAACAACGATGATGTTTGGTTATTTGGAATAAACTCCGCCGGCGGACAGGAAAAAGAATGGTCACAGGTAAGCAGTCTTACAGGAAACAATATTGCCTATAACAGTATAGTTGGTAATGTGAAAGATATCTATTCTGTATCTACACAATCAAGCGATAGAGTTAATCTTGTATTTGCAGACGGAACATATGGTAATCTTCCGCAGGGAAGTTTTAGAGTTTACTACAGAGTCAGTAATGGACTAGCGTATTCAATTGCTCCAACAGACATGCGTGGCATTTCGATTGATATTGATTACATTAATAAGGCTGGAATAGCACATACTCTTACAGTTAATTTAGGATTACAATACACAGTAAGTAATGCTGCTCCAACTGAAAGTGTAGATACAATTAGACAGAATGCGCCTGCACTTTATTACACACAGAATAGAATGGTAACTGGTGAAGATTATAATCTTGCACCGTTAGCAAGTTCACAGAACATTCTAAAAGTAAAAGCAGTTAACAGGACGTCAAGTGGTATCAGTAGAAATTATGATATAATTGATGCAAGTGGAAAATATAGCTCGGTTAATGTTTTCGCAGATGACGGGTATATCTATAAACAAGATTCTGAAAGAAGTTTATTCTTTAAATTTACAACCAAGACAGAAATTATTAATTTCCTAAGAGAAAATATTGAGGGTGCATTTGCGGATAAGGATCTGTATAACTTTTATATTACAAAATACGAAAGAGTTACATTTAGTGAACAGACAACAGTCTGGACTAGTATAACCAACGATTTAAATAGCGGCACAGGATACTTTACTAATACAGTCGATAACAGTTTACTTAAAACAGGAACATATTCGACAAGCAGTTTAAAATTCTTGACAGTTGGAGCAACAATTAAATTTATTGCTCCTACAGGTTATCACTTTATGACCACACAGAATAATAAACTAATGGCAGGCGCTGCTGATCATCTAGGAAGTTCTACTTATATTTGGACCAAGGTTCAGTCCGTGGTTGGAGATGGAACAAATGCGGATAGAGGAGCACTTGCAAATGGCCTAGGACCAATCACATTTAATGAGAACGTGCCAACGGGTGCAATCGCTAGTAATATTGTTCCTAAATTTGTAAATGATTTAAACACAGCACTTGAAACTGAAATAACCAATTTAATGTTTGCTAATTTAAATTTTGGTTTGAGATATAACACAGCAGATAGTTCCTGGAAAATTATACAAAATCAAAACTTAGATTTAATTAATAATTTTAGTCTAGGTAAAGCAGGCGATACAACAAACGAAAATCTTGATGCAAGTTGGCTATTTGCCTTTGTTAAAGAAAACGATCAATACGTTGTTAGAATAAGAACTCTTAATTATGTGTTTGGAAGCGTTGAACAGAATCGTTTTTACTTTGATAAAAATGAAACAGCATACAATAATCTTACAGGATTACTAGCCAAGGACACAGTAAATATTTTAGGAATTAATAGTTTAAGTAACAGTTCGTCAGCATTGGGAAGAGATTATAAATTTGAAATAACTGATACTATTCAGTTTGATGACGGGTATGAAAGCAACAAAGAAATCAAGTTAAGTTTCAGTGATAGTGATAGTGATGGAGTTGTTGATGATCCGGATTCGTTTATACAAGTGGCGGGTGAAGATATTAATTCAAACTACTTGTTCTTTGTTAGAAGCACGGATCAATACGGCACTGATATTTTAAATTTATTTGATAACTCGACTAACACTATCTTAATTGCAACTAGAGAAGCACTGATAAATGTAAATGACTATACCGATGGACAATTGATTTACTTTAGTGATGTTGCAGAAAATAGGGTGAAAAAAGTAAACAGAACAACTAACACGCTCGTTCTTGATAGTTCATATGTTGCATACATAGGAAGAAGAAATTTAAAATTCCAATACACACATGCAGCAAGTGACGATAGAAGACTTGATCCAAGTGTTACCAACATTGTTGATTTATTCCTATTAACAAAAAATTATGATACTGCATATAGAAATTATCTAGCAGGAGCAACAACCGAACCAGTAGCACCAACCACTGACAGTTTGAGAGTTGAATTTGGTAGTAATCTAAGCCAAATAAAAACAATCAGTGATGAAATAGTTTACCATCCAGTAAAATACAAAGTGTTATTTGGAGCAAAGGCAGCAACTAAATTACAGTCGCAGTTTAAAGTTGTAAAGAATTCAAACAAAGCAATTAATGATAACAATTTAAAAGTAAGAATAGTTAATGCTATTAACCAATTTTTTGCAATAGGAAATTGGGACTTTGGTGATAGATTCTATCTAAGCGAACTTACTACATATATTATTAATTCAGTAGCGCCTGATGTTACCAACTTTGTTATATTACCTAGAGATACAACCCAAGCATTTGGTAGTCTGTTTGAAATTCAGAGCAAGCCAGATGAAATTTTTGTAAGTGGTGCAACTGTAGATGACATAAAAATTGTAACCAGCATCACCGCAGCAGAAATAAGAGCCAGCACAGGATCCGTAGAAAATGGCACAACATCGAATACTACATCAAGTTCTAGTTCGTCGAGTTCTTCTAGCAGCGGAGGTTCTAGTTACTAATGGCAGATAAAAAAGTTTACCCTAATAGTCAATTACCTATTAGAAAAAGTTCAGAATTACTTCCGCAAACTTTTAGGAGTGTTAATAATGACAAATTTCTATCAGGAGTTGTCGACCCTCTAATACAGCCAGGCGCACTTGATAAGTTATCAGGATACATTGGCAGAAGATTTGGTAAAACTTATACAGGAACAAATGTTTATCTTGATACTGACAATACTCTTAGAAGTAGGTATCAACTAGAGCCAGGAGTCACCGTTGAGAATAATCAGGTAGTAACTAAATTTTATGATTATTTAGATTTAAAAAATATCGAAACTTTCTTTGGAAACAAAAACGAAAGAGATGATAAGACAACATTCCAAGAACATTATAGTTGGAATCCACCTATTGACTGGGATAAGTTTCTTAACTATAGAGAATATTACTGGATACCAGGAGGACCTCCTTCGGTAGCAGTGTTTGGGCAGACTCAGTCTGTGCAGTCTACCTACAAAGTCAATCAGGGTATTGGATCAAGTTGGGTATTAACACCGGACGGATTAACCAATAACCCAACACTTACACTTTATAGGGGACAGACATATACATTTACAGTTAATAGTCCAGGCGAACCGTTTGTGCTTAGAACAAACTATGACACGGGTAGCCTTAACTACGAACCATTAAGATTATATACTCCAGGACAACTAGCGGTATACGATGGTAAATTATGGAGAGCATTAAAAGAAATACTTCCAGGTGACGGAAGCACCATAGACATCGATACGGAAGATTGGGAATTAGTAGATAGTTCAGCATCTTTTAATAGTTTAGTATACAATAACGGAGTAACCAATAACAGTGTTGAAGTAGGAACATTAACATTTGAAGTTCCTCTAGATGCACCAGATGTTATATACTATCAGAGTGCAACCGATGCCAACAGGTTGGGACGATTGGTAATTGCTGATATTGAATCTAATACTGCAATTAATATCGAAAAGGAAATTCTAGGCAAAACATATTACACCAGTGCCAATGATGTTGAACTTTCAAACGGAATGATAATTGAATTCCGTGGACAGGTGCAATCAGAAAAATATGCTACAGACACTTGGTTAGTAGAAGGTGTTGGCAAGGCAATCAACCTAATAAGATTTGCTGATTTAATTCCGCCAAATATCAGTTCAGGCACTCCTGAAATACTTTTTGATAATGAAGGTTTTGATACACAGCCATTTGATGATGCTTCACTTTATCCTGCAAGAAAAGATTATGTAACTATTAATAGAAGCAGTTCGGATCTAAATCCGTGGAGCAGATACAACAGATGGTTTCACAGAAATGTTCTTGAGAATGCATATAAACTGAGAGACAGTGATTTTGATGCACTAGAAACTGCGAGAGCAAAGCGACCAATTATAGAATTCCACCCTAATATTAAACTATACCAACAGGGAACAACGGCAAAAGCATCGGTAGATTATATTGATGATTATACAACGGACGTGTTTTCCACAATAGAAGGAAGCACGGGCTACAGTGTCGATGGAGAATTCCTATTCGAAGGTGCAAGAGTGTTGGTTACTGCTGATACTGATAATCTAGCAAATAATAGAATCTACCAAGTTAAATTTGTTGTTCATAACGGTGTGAGACAAATTACCTTACAGGAAACTGCTGATACCGAACCTAAAGTGAATGAAAGTGTATTAGCCAGCAGAGGAATATTAAATTCTGGTAAGATGTTCTACTATAACGGAACAAAGTGGAACAAGAGTCAAGAAAAAACTACAGTCAATCAGTCACCGTTATTTGATGCATTCGATGAAAATGGTGTAGCACTTGATGACCCTGACACTTATCCTGTAAGTAGTTTTGCAGGAAGTAAGGTGTTTAGTTACAAGCAAGGAACCGGTCCTGTTGATAAAGAACTTGGATTTGCAATTTCTTATCAAAATATAGATAATGTTGGCGATATACAATTTGACTGGAATTGGGAAACAGAAAAATTTACCTATACTGTTAACCAACAGGCATTTATTACAAACATTAATAAGAATTATTACAAAGCTGAAAACGCATATGAAAATGGTTGGGTAAAAACCAATGTAAAATATTTACAACCTATCGTTGATAGTATAACAGTGGTTAACTCCACAAATAGTGTAACATTTAATACTGTAGATTTTTCTCAAGTAGATGATACTACTGAAATTATTTTTTATCGCAACGGTGACGAATTCAAGGAAGAATATACAAGACAGGACGGAGTCTTTACATTTACAACAAAATTTGATGCCAAGGATATTATAACAATAAAAATTGTTGGCAGCATCGAACCCGTGGGAGGTTATTATGAAATACCTCTTGGGTTGGAAAAAAATCCTCTTAATGAAACACTAGGAACATTTACTTTAGGACAAGCAACAGATCATGTAAGAACTGCTCTTGAATTTGATACTAGATTTTCTGGTAATTTACCAGGTGTGTCAAATCTAAGAGACATATCAGATTTTACTGTAAACGCAAAAAGATTCTTAAAACATTCTGGTGTAGCAGCATCAGCACTATTAACACTGTGCGATAAAGAAGTAAACATAATCAAGGCTCTGCAAAATGCCAAGAAACAGTATTCGGTGTTTAAAGAAAATTTTATCAAGAAGGCATATGAAGTTGATGATACTGAAAACATTCCAGATTTAGTTGATAGAATATTTGATGAGTTAAACAAGACAAAAAGTGCAACCAGTGCATTTGCCGATAGTGACATGATAGGAACGGGAGCATTCACAAAGGTAGAATACACAGTAGAAGATCCAGGTATTAAAACATTTACACTTACAGAAGATTTTGACTTAGTGACTCTAAGTAGGCGTGCTGTATACATTTACAAAAACGGCTCACAATTACTAGCATCTAAGGATTATACATTTAGTTCAGAATTTGGATTTATTAATGTAACTGCTGATCTAGCGGTAGGAGATATCATAGAAATTCGTGAATACGTTTCTACTGCTTCTTCTCACATACCACCTACACCAACTTCGATCGGGTTATACAAGAAGTATACTCCAATGAAGTTTAGTGACGATACCTATCGTGAAGCACAGGATGTCATACAGGGCCACGACGGTAGTATAACAATTTCTTATGGTGATTTTAGAGATGATGTTTTACTAGAACTTGAATATAGAATTTATAACAATATTAAACAGGAATATGATCCTTCGGTATTTGATATTGATGCTAACATTGGCGGATATTATAAAAACTCCGTGTTCACCAAGGAAGAATTTGATTCAGTTGCCAGCCAAGAATTCCTACGTTGGATAGCCAATACCAATCTTGGATATACCACAAACGATTATTTTAAGGATACGGAAACATTTACGTATACCTATTCTAATATGACAGACCTGGACGGAACAGAAAACTTACCAGGTTGGTGGAGAGGAGTCTATCAGTATTTTTATGATACTGACAGACCGCATCGCTGTCCTTGGGAAATGTTAGGATTTAGTGAAAAGCCTACGTGGTGGGAATCAGAATATGGACCAGCACCATACACAAGTGGTAACTTACTCCTTTGGGAAGATATTAGAGACGGTATTATTAGACAGGGTGATAGAATAGGAACATACAAGAGATATGCAAGACCTTCCATCCTAAGGCACATACCGGTTGACAAACATGGCAATTTGCTAAGTCCACTAGACAGTGGGTTGGCTGGAAACTTTACACTTACAAACAACAAAGGAAATTTCAAACTAGGAGATGTATCACCAACTGAATATGCATACAGAAGTAGTTCAGAATTTCCATTCGTTGTAACATTAGCACTATGTCTCCTTAGACCGTTTGAGTATATTATTGCTAATTTTGACAGAAGCAAGACAAAGAGAAACATAGCCGATCAAATTATCAGCAAGACTACCGGAGTGTTCATAACTCCTAAAGAAATAGAATTACCTATTACGGGAAAAACGTTTACTTCTGGATTAGCATTTTACTTGTCCAGTTATTTAAAATCAACAGGTAAGACTGTAAGTGATGCACAAAACACACTTTCTAATATCAATGTAAGACTAACTTCAAGATTGAGTGGCTTTGTGGATAAAACACAGCAGAAATATTTACTGGATTCAAAGAGTCCAGCCGCTGCGAGTTCCAGCATATTCATTCCTGAGGAAAATTATAATATATTCTTCAATATTTCATCACCCATACAAAGTGTAAGTTACAGCGGTGTTATATTTGAAAAGACAGAAACAGGCTGGCTTGTTAATGGATACGATGATGTAAATCCTTACTTTACAACCTATGATGCTATTCCTAATCAAAAGGATCCTGTAATATCAGTGGGCGGAGTAAGTGCAACATTTGTGGATTGGACAACTAACCAGTTATATAACAACGGTGCAATTATACAATACAGAAACATGTTCTATAGATCAAAACTGTCACATACCAGTTCTGATACTTTCAATGCTGATAACTGGACACTACTTCCAGAGTTACCTATTATAGGCGGAGCAACTGCACAGCGTAGAAGAAACTTTAATAAGTTTAGAATTAATAATGTAAGTTACGGAACAACATTCAACAGAATCCAAGATGTAGTAGATTTCCTATTAGGTTATGAAGAATTCTTAAAAGACCAAGGATTTATATTTGAAAACTACAGTAGAGATAACCAGGCCATGCAGGACTTTACTACTGCTGCTAAAGAATTTATGTTCTGGACAAGAAATGATTGGTCCGTAGGAGCACTGCTTGCTGTAAGTCCAGGCGCAGAACAAATCAAAGTTAAAGTGCCGGTAGGAGTTGTGGATAATCTATTAGACAGTTTTTATGATTATAATGTTCTTACTGATACCGGCGAGCCGATGGAAGTTAAAAACTTTGATGTTAATAGAGAGTTTCAAACATTTACATTTTCAATTAATAATACCACAAAAGGATTATTTTATCTTAAATTAAATTACGTTCTAAAAGAACACGTTGCAATATTTTCAGATAGAACAGTATTCAATGATGTAATTTTTGATAAACCAACAGGGTATCGTCAGGAAAGAGTTAAGGTTCAAGGATTTAGAACGGTTGATTGGGATGGAGATTATACTTCACCTGGGTTTGTATTTGATAATGTTGATATTGCTTCTTGGCAGCCGTTTAAAGATTATAAACTAGGCGATATAATAAACTATCAAGGTGTAAATTATACCAGTAAGAAAAATCATACCAGTCTAGAAGAGTTTAATGCAATTAATTGGACAGTGCTAGATTCAACTCCGGAAAAGAGATTAATTCCTAACTATGATTTTAAAATTAATCAGATGGAAGATTACTTTGAAACAGATACAGAGGGTCTTTCAGAAAGTCAACGAGATCTAGCAAGACACACTATTGGTTATCAAACAAGAGATTATTTACAAAACCTATCTGAGGATAGTGTAACACAGTATAGATTGTATCAAGGATTTATTAGAGAAAAAGGAACCAACAATTCCTTTACTAAAATATTTAATAAACTTGGTAGAGCCGATGGTGCCGGAATTGTTTTAAAAGAAGAATGGGCATTTAAGGTAGGTAGTCTAGGAGGAATAGATCAATCTAAGGTAGTTGAAATAAAACTTGACTCGGATAACTTTGTTCTTAATCCGCAACCTGTTATAGTTACTGCGGGTAATAATATTGATCAAGTTGACAGATACTATAGAATTAATCAATCTGATTTTGATTATGCACCTATTCCTTATACAACTAGTATTAATCCTACAACTAGTGTAAAACCCTACTTTAGAAATGCTGGGTATGTTAAAGTAGATCAAACAAAGTATATTGTTAAAACAAGAGATGATATACTTGATATTGATATTAGTAGTGTTTCTAATAATGAGCATATATGGGTAACATTTGACAAACAGAGCTGGACAGTATTAAGAATAAATTTTGTAAATGAATTACCAATAACAAATTTAACAACAGAATCAAAAACAGTAACTCTTACATTTGGTAAGAGACACAACCTTGCAGTTGATGATATAATAGGATTAAAAACGTTTGGCGATGTTGATGGATTCCATAAGTTAAAATCAGTAACAAATTTCACTGCATCGTTTGAAACTGAAACACCACCCACTGATTTAGATTTTGAACCGAGTTCCTTAAACTACCCAATATTATTAACTAATGCAAGATTTAATAATTATGATAGTTTGGATACAGAAACAGTAGCACTTCTTGATAAAAAATCTAAACTGTTCATTGATGACAACGGTAGTGACAGATGGGAAGTTGTAGAAAAAAATAAGGAATATTCTTCCAAGAAGATTGAAGCCTTTGGTAGCACAACACCACAGCATACGGGTAAGAAAGTTTTATTTTCACAACAACTACAACAAACGATTGCCTCGCTAACAGGATCAAACATTGTTGTTGTGTATGTGGAAACAGCAACGGGTCTTGCTGTTAAACAGATACTAGAACCGCAAACAGGATTTTCAAGTGCAGTAACAAATACCTTTGGAGAGGAATTGGCATTATCTCCGGATAACGAATGGTTGATAGTAGGTTCGCCTAATGCTAGTGGAGTAAGAACAAATTATCAAGGTATCTTTAGCACATACAAAACATATGCACCAAATGATGTTGTGTTGTATGAAGGAAATTTGTGGAAGGCTAAAAATGCTATACTAGGCGACGGCAGCACAATTAACGTATACACCGAAGATTGGGAACAGGCATTTAATGTAGAAGCACTAGAAAGTGGCACAAACGCCGGATACGGAAATCAAGGAATGATTTCCATCTACAAATATAGTGCCCAGCAATGGAACTATGTTAAAAGTTTCGTAAGTCCGAGATCCGACGGTGACAACCATTTTGGTAGC
>Ga0222719_10002266_pt1 | contig 17745 bp, 33 predicted proteins | sample C33_34DmetaG_FD_165039 | JGI IMG/M metagenome (GOLD analysis project Ga0222719, IMG submission 165039) | Estuarine water microbial communities from San Francisco Bay, California, United States - C33_34D | ecosystem: Environmental > Aquatic > Marine > Unclassified | place: USA: California... | reverse complement strand
ATCAAAATTCATGTCTTTTAAAATATCATATAGCTCTTCTTCATAAGTATATGGGATAATGCTGTTTACAAACTTAATTGAACTCACTATGTCGATCCTCTCTTGAAGATTGTGAACTGGTCTCAGCTTGCTTGCCCTTTCAATAGAAGGATCTGTATGTAATAGTATAGTCAAGTGGTCACAATTTTCCTTTGCTTCATGAAATGCATATACATACCCTGCATGGATTATATCAAAATTTCCAGCTAAACATCCTTTTTTCATATTAAAATAGTAAGTGTCTAAACCAGGCTATTAATCCATTTATATTTAAAGCTACTAAATTCCATTGCTTTCTCGATGATGTCTGCACTATAACACAACAGAACCCTAATATATACAGGATTGGCTCTATAGTCCATTGTGCTGCTATCAAAAACCCTGCTCCCATATATCCTATTCTTGAAGCAAATTTTTCATAAGCAGTAAGTTTTCGTCTATAAGCTAAATATCTAAGTACTCTCTGCCACCATCTATACTCACATTTTTTGCATGTAAGCTTTCCTTCTCTGAATTTAGAGAGTTTTTTTTCTCTGTGACATTTATTACACTTTCTCATAGACATTCTAATTGAACTATATATTCTCTTTCAACATAAGTGCTGTCAATTCGTACTTCGTTTATTGTAATGACCCTAGTAACAGTACAGTTTTTTTGCTTTGTACAACTTAAAAGTAATAGGCTTATTATAAAACCTAATACTGAAATAAATATGATTTTCATGCTATCTGAATATTGTTTTGGTGTTCTCCCTTGTCCTGGTATCTCTTCTTTCATATTTCTACTTATCTACTTCTCTTCCATAATCGTCTTCTAATCTTACGATATCTTCTTCATCAAAAGATTCTCCAGTTTGCACTTCTATGAACATTAGCTTCTCTTCTGATTCATTTGCTATCCTGTGTCTGGCTCCTAAAGGAATTCGAACAGACTCTCCTTTTTCTCTAAAAATTTTTTCATCATCAAGAGTAATTGTGGCTTTTCCATTTACAATGGTCCAATTTTCAGCTCTTTTTGTGTGGTACTGGTAACTTAATCTATGACCAGGTTCCACCTGTATAGCTTTTACTTTACACATAGGAGTATCTAATAAAACCATATACTGACCCCATGCTCTCTTCTCTGTTTCTAGATATTTTTTTTCTTCTTTCATTTTATTAAAATATTTTGTAAAAGATTCCTCTTCAAAAGGAAACATATCCATAATTATCATCAGTTGTTTAAAGGTGCCTTAATAGGAGGATGTGATTTATAATTTACTAACTCAGCATCAAAGTCTCCTCTATAAATGTTATAACAAATTAAATCTACTTTAGGTAAATCAAAACCCTCTCTGCTAATTTGTTCCTTAGCTTGATCGATATGATTCTTATACAAATGTATGTCACCAAAATTCCCTACAAGTTCTCCAGGTTCATAACCAGTTTCTTTACACAGCAGTAATAATAAGAGACCGTAGCTGCTAATGTTAAATGGAACACCCAAGAATAAGTCAGCACTTCGTTGATTCCACATGAGAGAGAGCTTACCATTGGACACATAGCATTGAAAAGAATAATGGCAAGGAGGTAAAGTCATTTGATCTAATTCTTCTACATTCCAAGCTGATACTAAATGTCTTCTGCCGTCTGGGTTAGAAATTAGACCTCTTATTAGATTCTCTAACTGATCTATACCGTTTATATCTCTCCATTGCTCACCGTAGATTGGACCTAACTCACCCCACTTTTTAGCAAACTTATCATTAGTTTTAATTAACTCAATAAATTGTTCTTGAGTTTCAAAATGATCATGAGGAACTTGTAACTTACAGTATCTTTTATAAGCATCACCATTCCAGATATTACATTTATTATCAACTAAATACTTGATGTTAGTATCTCCTTTTAAGAACCATTTAAGTTCGGTAACCATAGTGTTAAAGGCTACCTTCTTAGTAGTTATTATAGGAAAACCATCTGACATTCTATGTCTTATTTGATGACCGAATCTGGAAAGTGTTCCAGTGCCTGTCCTGTCTTGTTTCTCTGTTCCATTGTGAAGAACTTCAGCTAATAATGCTCTATATTGTTCGTCTAACCTATTCATATTACCTTAAAAAAATGTACTAAGTTTATTCTCCAGTTTGTATAATATATATTATGATTTTCTATATAGCCACCATGTAGTTGTTGGCCTGGAAATATGACACATCTATTTTTTTTTGATTTGATAATCCTTTTAATCTCTAACCCTGATGTATCAATAAGTAAGTTTTCATCTTCTTTATTGTGCATATCTACATTTTGATATAAAGCAGTGCCTCCATTTTCATGAGGATCAATATAGAATATAGCATTAAAATACTTGTCGTAATGTGGGTGTTGTTGGAATTTCCTATGAACATCTTTTTTTAGATGTTTGAAATAGTTAAAAAGAAAATCTTTTTCTGAAGTAATTTTACCCTCCAAATTGAAGAATTCATTTGTAATAGATAATAAAGTATTTAATCTGTTATCTATTTTTTTTTGATTGGGAAACCAATTATTGAACTTGGGTCTACAATCATAATAATCCTTGAAATTCTTAGAATTGGATCTGGTTTTCCACTGCTCAACAGGCATATTATTACATATAGTAAGAATATCTTCATAATTTTTGAAAACATCATCTATTACAATAACTTCTCCATCAAAGGTAGGAGTCAGATTATTGTTTAGTTCAAATAAATCTTCAGCAATGAAGGGCCTTATCATTTTTTATCTTTAAATATTGTTACAGCTACAACTTTCCCTAAACCACCAAAAACCACATATAAGACTGCCATCCAAACATCTCCTTCAAGAACACCACCAACACCAATTGCAGTTGATGTTATCCAAGTTGCAGATTGTAAAAAGCTTATTATTGTAAGTTTTGTGATCTCATCATCATAACTCCATTTTATCTCATAAACTTTTAATATAGAAAATATTAATTGTAGAATTGAAACAACTACATAATCCATTACCTTGGTTCATATTCAAAATTAGGAAATTTATCTATGACTGTATCAATAAGAAAATCTCTAAGTCTATTTGCTGTGATTATTCTTTGATATTGATCTATAACTGAAGTTTCTGAGTAATTGTTTAACCAATTATCTATAAGTCTCTCACATGCCCTAATTTGCTTAGTGTCATTTATAGAACTTACAACTTTCCTGATAAATTTATAATCTCTTGGAATATTATTTTTTCGGAACATCTCTTTTGTTTTGTAACCAATTTACAAAAAAAATTTAATAAATGGAAGTATCTACTTTAAAAATAGTTGGGTAAGGAAGTAAAAGATTCCTGTGTAAAGAGCTACTCCACTCACTAATTATTTTTTGATTTCCTTTGTGTGCTGCTAAGTTGTGTTGGAGCTTATGCATATGACCTCTCATATTATGTGAATATTCTAAAGTTATTTCATTGCACTCCACTACAATAACAATATCTGGAACGTAGTTTTTGTCTCTCAATCCTGCTCTCAATAATCTTGGAACTCCCATACCAGCATATATAAGATTACCTTTATGATTTGTAACATTCTCAAGCATATGATATATACTTGTTTTATAATCTCCTCTTTTATTTGCTTGTAATCTGTTTGTTCTGAAATCAGTTGGTAAAGGTAATTCACTTACATAATCATCAGAGAAAGAAAAATTATATCCTAACCTCTCTGCTATAGTTGTTGTTATGGATACTTTACCTGATCCAGCTGGACCTACTACAGCTATGTGTCTACCCTCTCTACAAACGGTTAGAAGATCTTCTGTGATTAATTCTTGAAGTTTACCATATTGTGCTCTTACTGTTTGTTTATATCTATTGCTATATCTCAACATAGTTTACCTCTTCTATTTGTTCACAAATCAATAATTTATTTTGAGACATCAGAATCTTATTGCCTCCATAATATTTGACAATGTATCCTAATTGATCTTTATTATAATTATTGTTTTTTATGGATGCTAAAACTTTAAATAAGTTATTTTGATGTTCTATGATCTTTGATCTTGGAATGTAAAACTCATTCATTGGAGCAAATATTTTCGAAGTGATATATTTATCCACTCAACAGGTTTTAGCTCATCAGTGAGTTCTACTTTTTCTAAAACCTCATAACTTCCAAGATCATTTTTTCTTGAAAGAATTATATAGTTTTTATCGTTTTCTCTACAAATTCCAAGATCCCATTTTATATCCCATTCAGAGTATCCTATCTTTCTTTTTAAATAACCTTCAATATCAACTTCAAGAGACAACAAATCTATGTAAAAACTCATATTTTTTTTGGATGAGTAGTGTCTAATCATAGAGGCTCTTCTATGAGCCCCGTACTTTTGTCTGTCTGTAAGTTCATTGAATCGAATTTTCACTAGATATAAGTATGACCATCTTCCCCAAAATGTAGAATAACAGTTAAAATTCCTAAATAAATTTTTACTGTATAATAGTTTTCTACTTCATCTGGTGGAAGGATGTCCCAACCTACACTAAAACCTTCGTGTGGCCATCTAAAATTAAATAACACTTCTAAAAATTTATTAGTCAATAGTGTGATTTTTATTCCATAACTGTTGTATCTCACCTTCAGAAAATTGTTTTTTTGCCATGTTTTCTATTAGAGAGTCTGAAGCAGATGGAAATTTTCTAGAATATTCAATTATTTTTTTGATATATCTATCTTGCATTTTTCCTCTTATAGTATTTGAGTCTGCTTTCCACTAACTTACCATTTTTATGGTTCTTATTGAATGTAGGTAACCATTCCACAAGCTGATTGTAGTTTTGTCTAGGTGAATTTTTACTCATAATTACTTTTTAGAGTTTGGCTTTCTTCCTCTTCTGGGTTTGCCTTTTACAGCTGCAGCTACATCTTTAGTTTGATCTACTACGTCTTTTGCAGCGTCTACTACATCTCCGAGTTCTTCTTTGACTCTTTTGGCTCTTTTTTTCACAGTCTTTGCTGTGTCTTTTGCTGAAGCTTTAATGTCTTTTAAATCAACATCTCCGTCTCCATCCTGGTCTCCTCTTTTATATAGATAAATACCGATAGCTATTGCGGCTAATAAAACAATAATTAAAATGATTTTCATATTTACTTTTTTAAAAATTTAATTCAGGCTGTATATTCTGATGAAGTGTTTTCCAAAGCGTAAAGATCTAATGTGAGTACGTTACAAAACTTTTTAAGCTGACCGTCTTCTATTAAATCCATAATGGCATCCTCCGAAAGATTTTTCAATATATTTTCTACACTAAGCCCTCTTTTTGTTAACATAAATTATATATACTATAATATATTAAAAAATTGATGTTTGTGCAAATAAAACAGTGTAAAAATTAAACTATAATTGACCCACTCATTATCATAACCCCATCAACATAAACATTGAAATTCTCATCATTACTTAATAGTGTATTTTGTTCAACAGGATCAGTCCCATCATAATTTTCTGCTCTCAAGTGACAATAATCTCTATAAAGTGTATTGCCCTCAGTGTGCAAATAGAATTTTAAACCATCAACACTGTCATAATTACTTTCATTTATAGTAGTAGATGCACTAGCACTGCCACTTACTCTTTCGTATTTAACGTTTGCTAACATTTTTGATCTTTATTTATAAATATTATAATTTTAATAATAAATTTAATTCATAACCAGCAAAGTTTCTCATGTAGGATGTTATCTTTGTGCCATTTGCATCTTTGAATTCTATACCATTTCTAAACCACTTTCTAACATTTCCTGCCCCACCTAAATGAGCTGCTGCTAGAACACCAGATTTAGTAACTAATATTCCATGTAAAACTTTACCCTCATATCTATCAATATATTTTTTTAGATTTTTATAATTTGATCTTAGTAAGAGATACATAGCTTGTTCTTGCATCTGTGGATTATTCAGAAACTCTTCTCTTGGTACATCTATCCCTAGTTTATTTAGTGTTTTTTGACCAAATTGGTATTTACCCATATAACCATATCTATTCACAACATCATATCTATTACTGGATTCTCTGAAACCTATCGCATCTAGAAATGTATTATGGTCTTTAATTATTGGTTTTGGTATATTTACTTCTGCTTTTGGGGTTATCGTAACTAAGGCCAAGGGCCTTGGAGGTTCTAAATCTAAAGGGGTTTCTCTCTCAATTATCTGAAAAGTTGTAAATGCCATCACAAAAGTAGATACCAAAGACACCAAAATTACATACGAAAATTTTTTCATGATTATTTTTTTAGAATAAATCCCAAAACTTATTTGGGATAGCTTTACTTTTTAATTTATCAGCTTTCTCTTCATTCTTTAGCATTTGGTTTGCTAATCTTTCTAAGTGCTTAGATTTTTCCTGATCGTATTTAGAAATAATACGTTTGTGTTTTTCCTCTAAGTCTTTCATTCTCTGCTTATTAGTTCATTCAAATTGTCAGGATCTTCGTCTTCTTCCTCTGAGATTCCTAGTTCCTTAAACCTTTTTAACATGTAACTATCCACTTCGAAATCAGTGACATCTGAGGTTTGATTTAGTGGTATATGACCTTGAATGTGTTCTAGGTCCTTATTAGTAAATATTTCTCCAACTTGCAAAAAGTAACAATTATAACATAGTAGTTCAATATTATCTAATGAATAATTCTTTTTATTATTGTCTTTAAAATTTAAAAGAAGTGGCATTTTATAATCTAAAACTCTCTGTTCTTTATAACCACAAGAAGAACAAGATTCTTTTAAATATCCTTTATGGAGAATCTTATCTTTAAGATCTGAAGTTGGATACTGAGTAGGATCTACTAAACCTTCTATGATTTCATCAATTGGTATTTCTTTATTTCGTCTATTATTATACTTTGGTATTCCGACTCCATATTCATTTTTATGTCTTTCAAACAAAGATACACCAGATTCATCAGTATATAACTTAGCATATTTTTTCCAATGATTATAACTTACATGGAGTCTTCTAGCTGCTTGTTTATTAGAGCTAGTCGCTGCTATTGCTGCTAAAACTTGTTCCTTTGTTAGAAACTTTTTTTTGGGCATCCTATAAATCTTTTCTCTTTTTTATTTTTATAGGAATTTTATCGTCTTTTAAAAATTGATCTGGTTCAATATCGAGTATATCTCTCTGCTCACTTTTAAAAGTTTTAGAATACTCTTCTTCATCTAAAATTATTAGATCATTATAAGTGTGATCACTCTCTCCAAAGACCATCGAAACTCCTCTTTTCTTCCCCACTTTTCCTTCTGCACAGCCAATACAAAGTTTTGTACTTGGCAAAGCTTTAACTCTCAGTGGATTTATTTCATCGCCACAAGATATACATATTTTCATAAATTTACAAGTTGTTTTTGATATTCTTTTAATTTGTTTATTGTTACATAAATATTTGTTTGACCTAATTTAGATTGTCCCACTTGTCCACTTTGTTGAATTATTTGAGATATTTCTTGTAGATAAGCAAAATCCTGTTGGTTAAATGTTTTACCATCTAAATCTATAATTATATCATTTTCTATTTTTTCATTTATTGGAATAATTTTAGTTGAAAGAATATCATAAGTATTTTCTTGCTCTGCTTCTATATAAGGACCATATTCACAATCAACAAATAAATTATTGCACCAAGGTTCTAAAAGACCTACAAGTTGTAAATGGCAATTTGTTACTCTAATACCAATATCATAAACAGGAGATACAATAGGAAGCATCAAGGGAGAATGTTTTACATTTGATTTCCATTTTCTTATAAATTCTCTGGTGCTATTATTCATGTCTTTTTTCCACTTCTCATGTCTTTCTTTATCTCCATCGAAACTACCAGCTCCTCTTCCAGTAAAATGATATACTAATGAATTCCATGGTTGTATAAATTTAAAGCCTGCTAAATGCAATCTATTGAATACATCTGAATCCTCTCTACACGAGTGCATTCTAGGATCATGTCCACCTATTTTTAGAAATGCATCTTTATACATCATCCATGGTGCGAAAATTCCCTCAGTTGTCTTTTCTTCAGATAGATTTAGATCAACGTACTCATTAAAATCTTCTTCTTTAAAATCTTCAGGGTATAGTCCAAAGTCTTTTAATATCTTTTCTCCTGCATTTGGATGTAAGGGTGGTTCAATTCTTGTTGAAGCAACTACTGTATTTTCTTCTAATTTTTCAAATGCTTTTAAATCTGCATGTTTTCCTAAAATCATATCAGCATGAAATATCATGAACACATCAGTTTTAGATCTCTCTATTAGATAATCATAGGCTTTACCAATACCAAAAAGTTTATTGCCTAAAAAAGGATTTATATAAAAATCTATACTATATTTTTCTGCATTAGCTTCTAACCACTCAACAGTTCCATCAGTATCCTCATCAACAAAAACTGATATATAATGATCGGATCTGTATGCATTGTCTCTGATACTTTTTACAGCTGATTTTAAATACCTTAAATTTGATTTACTTGGTAAACAAAATGTTATTTTATCCATTGTCTGATATTTTTTTTGAAAGATCCCTAACTTGTATATCACAGTCGCTGATCTTTGTGAATATTTCTCTTGCCCTTTCTGAATCTAGTTCAAAACATAATCTTACTACATCCATCCAGTTTTTATTATTTTCTTCTCTTACCTTTTCTATTTGATCAATAAGTTGTTTATCTGATTTCATTACTGCTTCTCTAAATAAATTTATAACCTGCGTATCTTTTTCTTGTATTTTATTCCAAGCTTTCTTAGCTGCTTCTGGTCTTATTTCAGTTAGCAGTCTTATAAAGGCTAACGTACTGAAATTGTTATTGTTACGAATATTTTCAATTTTTTGTATTAGTTGATCACTCATATAAGTTCTGAAACATATTCATTCCAGTCAATGTTTTTAGGTAGATCTTTCTTGGCTTGATAGGATCCCCCACCAACTTGTTTATAAGGCTTGATATTTCCTATAATAATCTTATCAAAATTCTGTATAAAAAGTTTTTCTATCTCTAACTTTAATATCAAATAAGAACTTGATAAAGTTTCGTTTCCACTAAAATCTACTTCCTTTTGAATATAAATTGGACCTGTGTCTAAACCTTCATCAATCTGATGAATAGTAACTCCTTTTGGGGTTTGTTTAACCCAGCTCCAATAATTAGGGGAGAATCCTCTGTTGAAAGGTAAATAAGATATATGTAAATTTATTATAGGATTTTTTGCTGCATCTATGTGCTCCTTTGTTAAAATATTAGTATACCCATAACTAATTATCCAATCAAATTTTTTAAATAAGGATGGGTCTAATTTAGATGATGTAAAAGTAAGGTCTCCCTTCACCTGCAAATATTCCTGGACATAGCTAGGTGTTCCTAAATATAAAAACTTCACTGCTCTGCTAACTCTTTAAAATAAGAATCTTTATTTTCGAAAGATACTTTTACATTTTTAAATTTAAGTAAGTTTATAAGCTGATTCTTCATTCTTTCATATGAAAGCTTATACCCTTCGTATCCTAACGACAAACCATTGTACAGTCTAGGAGTATTAAAATCTCCGAATCCTATACAGTGAATAGATTCAAGTTTATTAAAATATGATAACACTAGAGGTAAGATATAGCATGATAGTTTGTCTGTATTCATCCCAGCTTCATGTCTTACTATTGGTGTCATATCTTTTGTTTCTTCTCTGTAAAAAGATTCATAAGAATTTTCTAGCACTATAGTAGAAACTCGTATTGCCTCTTTAAATTGATCACAAAGATTTGGAAGTAACTCTTTTCCAAATTGATCTCGGTTCCAGACTTTACCTTTAGAAGTTGTAAAACCACTTTCATAAAAAGCATCTGTTCCCTGAAAATTATTGAATATAATATAAGATTTTTCTTTCAGTTTTGCAAACCAATCCTTGTTATATTTCCCCGTACTATATCTATTAAAAATATATGATGTGCTGTTAGGATCTAAAAATGTCCAATAAGTTGGATGAATGTCATTATTATTAAACCACATTAAATCTCCAGAAAAACTTAGAGTTACTTTATCTTTTAATTTTGAAATATCGTAATCTAATTTTGCTTTTCCTGGTCCTATTAAATAAATCTCTTTACAATCTTTCATATAATACTTCTGCTGTTTTAAATTGCCACTCATAATCTATATCAAATGATTCTATCTCTGGCATAGTTATAAGCTCTGGTTCATAGGGTAAACTATCTGTTACCCAATTACCTTCTTTTATAATATCTACTCTTGATCCATACATACAATGTGCTGCTACATATGTCGTATCTACATATTTTGTATTCATGGCAGTAAATCCTTCAGGCCATCTGTTTAACATTTTTCCTTCTTCATTCCAAAAATAATTTTTACTTTCAAATACACTGATGGCTCCTTCTTTGTCTGATTCTTGAAACTCTCTAATAAATTTATCTATAGTTTCTATTTTAAGTAATGGATTACATGCTGATACCATAACTACATATTTCGTGGGTATTACTTTATGCCACTCATATATAACTGGAACTTCTTTCTCCTCGTTCAAAGATGCTTCACTTCTTGTAAAAACATTTACAGGATATTCAAACCCCTTATCTACTAACTCTTGATCACCAACACAAAAATATATTTGTTGTGGAGTTACTACTTTTGACTTTAATAGTTTACTCAATAGAATATCTACTAATGTAGTTCCAGCAAATTCTCTTAGCATTTTTCTTGGAACTCTTTGTGAGTTTAATCGTGCTTGTATTACAACTGATATATCTTTCATCTTAATGATCTTATACTTTTAAATTTTTCGGCATATTCAACACCTACTTCACTACCCCACACTTTCATAAGATTATCTACATTATCGTAGCTTCTTGTATGAGGATATTCTCTCATTTCACCATCATATACAAAAAGAGCTTCACTTTTTGCATTCACATTGGAACTATTAAGTTTAAAATATGTATCTCCATCAAAATATGATGTAGGATTATAATCTGTAGATGATGGTACATAGTATGAATATATCTCATGGCTTTTGCCCATCTGAGGTCTGAATACAGTCCATGTTGCTCTTGCTACAATCTGGTGGTCTATATTCAAATCATTTTCAAAATGTGTAAATATAATGTCTGGATCGAATGTTAGGTTATATTCCAGAAACTTACAAATATCCAACATAGGGACACTATCCATTGCATTGTCAGGGAAATCACCGTAGGTGAAATTACTTATACCTAAAATATTCGATACATCATCTAAGCTAGTGTTTCTATTTTTATCTGTAGTTCCTCTAGCTCCCTCTCCATTTGTAAAAGTGATAAGTCCAATATTGTATCCTTCTTCAGACAGTCTGTGAAGTGTTCCTCCACAACCTAAAGTTTCATCATCTGGGTGAGCTGCTAGAACTAATACATTTTTCATGCTTTATAAATTTTTACATCAGCTAGAATTTCTCCTTCTGAAAGTTTTGCTCTTGAAAATTCCATTTTAAAATTACCTAATGTCAATGTAGTATTAGGATATCCATCACCATCTAAAATTCTTATCTGATCGTATATGGATTCTACTGAATCAAGTTTTAATTCGTTATCAAGTTTTCTTTTGTATGTATTTTCTTCTCCTTCTTGAGGCCACGGGATAGGATTTATTTTTACACATTTATAAATAACTTTGGTAGCAGCTTCTGCTATTGAATGCCATATATCATTTAGAGATCCTTGTAATGTTATCTGTTCACTACAGTATACATCTCCACTGTCTACAGGATCTTGCATAACAAGTGCATTTACATTTGTTATTTTCCTACCATTTAAAATTTGATTTTGTATTGGGCTTCCTCCCCTGTCCTTTGGAAGTATTCCTGTATGAATTACTACACATTTATACTCATTATAGAAAATTCTGTCTACTATCTCAGACCAATGGAAAAAGAAAATCCAATCAGGATTTATTTTCTTAGCATACTTTTCTAAATCCAACTGTGTGTTTACAAGATAAACATCGTTAAAATCTTTATGTAGATTACAGGTAAGTTTTTTAGACCAAGATCTGTCTTTGGATGCAATTATTATTTTCAAGATATGATCAATTTTTGTTTATCAGTCAGAACTTTGTACTCATTTAAATTTTTATCTACAGAGTTTATTTTATCTGAATAATCAAATGAGGGTAATTTTCCTATTTTAATTATGTGGGCATCTGGCTTTAGGAAGTTTGCTTGTGTCAAACATCTAATACCTTCTTTTACTAAACCTCCTTTATGTAAACCATTAGTGTTCATGAAGATTATTGTTCCAGGTTTTCCTTCGCATGAAACTATTTCTTCTGGTGGTATAGGATATTTTAAATCACTTGTGGACTTCCCATTCATATTATTAGTGATGTCTCCATAAGGCCCACCATGCTGTGTTTTCTTAGCATATTGAGTGGGACCATTATTGGGACCTATATCTGATATGGCTATAAAAACTTTAAAGATTTCCCAATCCTCCTGATCTCTATGCCATCTCTGTGAGGCTATTTCTTGTTGTATCGCATTTTGGGGGTGTACCCACGTCAAAACATTTCTAAGTCTAGGGACTGTATTATGAAAAGCTTCTGCAATTTCAACTATCTCAGGAGAAAGATACATGTTTATAACATTAGAATCAGATAATCCTAATGCTCTACCTAAGTACTCATATTGAGTAATCTCAAACCACTTGCCTCTATCCTGTATTGGATTTCCTGATGCTATTCTTTGACACCTTTCAAGTATGTGTGGGGCTCTCAAAAACTCATTGAAATACTCAACAACATTGTTGTAATATCCTAATGTCTTCTCACTGAACAAATCTTGAACGTGTGAGAAAGCAATTCCATTTTGCTTTACTTCTTCTACTATTTCAGCAACCAAAGGTTTCATAATAATGTGGTACTGATGATTTATTGATAGGTGTATCTGCTTTTATGTCTTCTACTACAGGATATCCCATCACACTATAATAATCTAAGGCTGGTATTGTTCCTACCAATAATGGTCTTTTAGTAGTAATGTTTTCTTCAGAAAGAATATCACCTTTTTTTAAATCACAGGATGTTACAACTGATCTTCTGGCTTTAGAAAAAGATTCTTCAGATTTTGAATATCCTCTACCCCTTGTATTCATTGCTTTTTCTGCTTCTCTAATGTTCTGAACCATTTCACATAGCTGGTCAGGTTCCATTGCAAATGGATGATCAGGTCCCTCCATTGTTCTACTAAGAGTATAATGTTTCTCTATAACTTGGGCCCCTGCTGCAACTGCTAATGCTGGAGTCAGTGTTGACATAGTATGGTCTGACAATCCTACTAAATCTACACCTCTGAATTCAGAAAGAAGATTTATCATCTTCAAATTTATATCTTCCATCGGTGTAGGATAAGCATTGTTGCAATGTAGTAGAGTTACATGGTTTTCATGTCTTTCAAAAATGTCTAAAAACTTGCCCATGTAATTCATCTGAAAACCAATACCTACAGACATAATAATAGGTAGTTTAGTAGAAGCAACCATTTCAACAAATCTTGGGTCGGTAGCTTCAAATCCTGCTATTTTAAGTCTTTTCACTCCTAGATCTACAAGTTCTTGAACTGCTTGTTCATCGAAAGGAGTTGAGATAAACTCTATCCCCTTTTCATCACAATAAGATTTCAAATCTTTTTGCCATTCACGAGGTAGTTCGATATCTTTTATGAGCTTATTTATATTCTTATAACCTGCGAAATCAGGAGTGTTTGCAGCATATAATGTTTCAGATGAGTATGTTTGAAACTTTACTGCATCTGATTTAGATTCTACTGCTACGTCAATGAGTTCTTTTGCAATCTCAAAATCTCTATTATGGTTTGCACCTGCTTCTGCTATAACAAATGTTTTCATTACTTTACTTTTGCGATAAATAATCCTACTTTATTTAACCACCACTTATCTTTATCTGGTGTTGGTGGTTCTTCTGCAACAAGAACTTTGTCTATCTTATCTTTTAAGTAAGATATTGTCCAATCATGTGATTTTATATTTGTTCTTGCATTCTCATTTACTCCACAGGTATAATCCATACACTCATCATATATCAATAATCCCCCTGGTTTTAATATTCTCACTGATTCATCTAAAGCCTTTCTTATGTCATATGCTTTATTGTATGTGTTTTTCTCATATACAATATCATAGGTGTTATCTTTAATGGGCATGTCGTGCATATCTCCAATAACAACTTTACTCTCATCTGTTGAAAATAAATCAAGACCCATAACGTGGATCCCAAATCTCATTCTCAAAAATGTAATCTCAGCTGCCCATCGAGGACCGATAGTAAGCATAGTTGCACCAGGATTTTTAATTATATACTTTCTAATTATATCCTCTTGCATCTCTTTTAATTTTGGATTTCTCCCCCAATTTCTTTCAAAGGTATCTACAGGAATATCCCTTGCTCCTCCTGATTGCTTAGAGTATTTTACTAAAAACTCTTTAGTTTTTTCAACATCCTCTGAAGCTGTTACATTTTCTAAATTATCCCACCCATCTACTTCTGTATATTTAAATCTTTTTTTCATTTCAGGAGTAGTTTTCTTAGGCATGAAATCATTTTCATCTAAAGAACTCAATAAAAGATTGGTCAAATCCTGTACTGATTTATCTTCAGAGATTCCTGTAATTTTTACTATTTCAGATAACTTCGGATCTTTTAAACTAGTTACGTCAAAATTTTCTCTCATTGTATGATGAAAATCTTTTAAATAACTTGAATCAAAAGCATCCATAAGAATAGGCTTTTCTTCTAAAAGTTCTTTTACCAATTTATTTAGTTCATTAGATTGTTCCATTGTCTACATTTATTATTTGTCCTGTGATTCCTGATGAATCATTACTTACTAAAAATTTTACTGTCTTTGCTACTTCTGAAGTTTTGAGTTCTTCTCTTTTAGAATTTCTTTTAAAAATTTTATCTCTTTGTTCTCTTGATAAAGAAGAGCTCATGTCTGTTGCCATAAATCCAGGGGATACCACATTTGATCTTACTCCTCTAGATCCCCATTCTCTTGCTGTATTTAACGAAAAGGCTTCAAGGGCCCCCTTGGTAGAAGCATACATAGAAAGTCCCTTATATCCAGTCCTAGTGCTTATAGAGGATATGTGAACAATACTCAAATTAGTCTTTGTAAGGAGTGAGTCTCTAATTAGATATTTAGTGAGTATTATTGGAGAGAAAACATTTATGTTATACATCATTTGCAACATATCAAGATTGCAGTTTGTAATTATGTCATCATAAGCAAATGCTGCATTATTTATAAAACCATCAAAAGGGCCTAACTCCTTTAACACATGTTTGAAAAATCTTGTTATATCATCAGGCCATTTAAAATTATAAGCTACATGCTTGTAATTCATATGTTTTTTAAGTTCTAATACATTAGGAGAATCATCTCTTCTGCTCACCCCAACTACATTGAAACCTTCAGAAAGTAATTGCGTTGTTACATCCAAGCCTAATCCTTTTGAAGTACCAGTAACTAATATTTTCATACTCTTTTTACTTTTCCAGTTTCAGTCAGATCTAATTTTTGAACTATTTCTATATACTGAGGTTTTTCGTACTGTTTCAAAGACGAAAGTTTCTTTATAATACTTTTTATGCCTTTTAAATCTGAATCAGTCACAACTTTGACGCAAATTATTTTTCCTAGGACTGAACTATCTCTAGTATAAACTACACAATCCTTTACCTCTTTCTGCTCCAAAAGGACTTCTTCTACTTTTCCTAATGACACTCTGTAACCTCCTGTATTTATAATCTCACTCTCTCTTGCTACTATTCTGAATTTGTCTGGTGTTATGTAATCGACAAAATCACCTGTCTTAAACCATTCGAAGTAATTTTCAAATGACCCTAATAAAGAATGATGAATACAAATCTCACCATCGTTTATTTTCACTAAATTTTTTAAAGTTTCAGGTATATAAAATAACTCTCCATCTGATGCTAGTATGCTCCCAGCTTCTGTTGATGCATATACATTTCGAATTTCTATCCCTGGAACTCTCTCTTTTAAACTATCTACAATATAATTATTTAACCTCTCACCTCCAAATGTAACCTTATTTAATTTATACTCTCTGTTTAAATAAGGGAGTAACATTTTCATGAAAGTTGGTGTGCAGGATATGTTAGTCACTCTGTTTGAAAAAATATCATTCTCCACAGATTTGAAATCTTTATTAAAAAGATAGATTAAAGTGTTTTTGTTTAAAACTATTTGGAAGAGAACTTGTATACCAGCAATGTGATGTGGGCTATAGCAAAATCCCCATACAAGGTCATTTTTTGTTTTTTTAAAATGTCTTATGAGATTTTTAACTATTTGAGTAATAAATTTAGGTTCTCCTGTTGTGCCTGAAGTTTTGAATCTTATGTTTAAAGCATCACTATAGTTGGTGATGTATTCAACCAAATCTTCTATAGTGAAAATATTTAAACCACTAGGGACAATTGATTTGAATATATTTACAATCTCTATATAATTTTTTGATCCCACTGGATCTATATGTAAATCTTTTATAAATTGATCATACGTCTTAGTGAAACTCCCTTCTCTGTAAAATAACATTATTATAACTGGCTTATAATATCACCTACTGTTTTAGGTATATACCCATTATCGAAAACATCTATATCAAATTCATCCTCTATTTGTACAGTCAACAAAGCCAAGCTAAATGAATCTAATCCTAGATCATCTTTCAGATTTGCGTTTAAACTATAGTTCTTTAAGCAATCTTCTTCACCATTATCGATCAAGATTTGTTCGATAAAACTTTTAACTTTTTCTTCCATTTGAGAATATTTTTTCGAAATAACTTTTATTTTTAATCCAGTCTGATTTTAATAGAGCAAATCCATAAGAATCATGAAATTCTCCATATTTAAATCTATGCTGTCTATAATGTGCCTCTTGATGGAATCCAAATTTGTGATTCAATTTTAAGGCTTCTTTGTTAAAAGCTAATACTTCTGCTAAAATCTTATTCATTTTAAGATTTTCAAAAACATAATTTAAAATAAAATATGTAGAAACAGCTCCTAAACCTCTTGCTCTTGCTGCTTCATCTCCTATATAAAATCCCCAGACACATCTCCTGTTTAATTCATCAATTTCAGTGAATGATACTAAACCTATTTTTTGTTTGTTTTTATATCTTATAATTTTGTATATAGAAGTTGTATCTTTTTTTATATTGTCAAACCATTTTATCTGATCTTGTTCTGATATATTTGGATCAGTGTATTGGTATCTAGTTACAGGCTGGGAAGTTCTCCACGTTCTAATCGTTTCTAAATCCTCTTCGGTTATATCAAGAAAGTCTATCATATAATGGAAGATTTACAAGTAGCTCATATATTTCCTCTGTTCTAGACATAACTCTGAATTCTATATCATAATAATACTCCTGTTTATGTAAGGGAGGGTACAGTCTATCGGAACAATATTTTTGTCGCAGCTCCTTAGCTATTTCAGGTGTAGGTGCTATCAAAGTTGCCACATAGTAAGAGGAATGGTCATCATGTTCTAAAAGATGGCCAGGAAGATTTAACGTCTTCAGATATTCAAAATTTTCTTTTCTGACTTGTCTCTTTTCCTCAAAGACTTCTAATTGTGTTAAAGCTATGGTAGCATTTA
>Ga0222719_10002264_pt1 | contig 17747 bp, 9 predicted proteins | sample C33_34DmetaG_FD_165039 | JGI IMG/M metagenome (GOLD analysis project Ga0222719, IMG submission 165039) | Estuarine water microbial communities from San Francisco Bay, California, United States - C33_34D | ecosystem: Environmental > Aquatic > Marine > Unclassified | place: USA: California... | reverse complement strand
TCGCTTTATCATCATTAACATTAAACTTATAATAAGACTCGTTAATGTCTGGACCTAAAACTCTAATTCCCATTCTCTTACATTCCTCCATAAAAAATGAAACTTGTTTTATATCGTTCATATTATTTGAAAGAACAGCCGCCATATATTCAGATGGATAATTAGCTTTTAAATATGCTGTTTGATAACCTATAAAAGCATAACATGTAGAATGTGATTTATTAAAAGCATATGATGCAAAAGCCTCCCAATCTTTCCAAATTTTTTCTAAAATTTCAATACTGTAACCATTCTCTTGACCACCAGTCATGAATTTTGGTTTTAGCTTCTCAATTAATGAAAATATTTTCTTACCCATTGCTTTTCTTAGCAAGTCTGCTTCACCTTTTGAAAAATCTGCAATTTTTTGAGACAATAACATTACCTGCTCTTGATATACTGTAATACCATATGTCTCCTTGAGAAATTCTTCCATTTCTGGAAGATCATATGCGATAGGTTCAGATCCATGTTTTCTGGCAATAAATGATGGAATATATTCTAATGGGCCTGGCCTATACAATGCATTCATTGCAATAAGATCATTAAAGTCTGATGGCTTCAATTCCTTTAAATATTTTTGCATTCCAGGGGATTCATACTGAAATATCCCTACTGTTTCTCCTTTTTGAAATAACTCATAAGTTTTTTTATCATCTAACTGGAATTTTTCAGGATAGAGCTGTTCATCATATTTATATTTGATCAATTTAACTGTATCTTTTATAATAGTCAGAGTTTTTAAGCCTAAGAAATCCATTTTTAAAAGTCCTGCATCTTCAACTACTGAGTTATCAAATTGGGTTACATAAAAATCTGAATCTTTTGCTTTTGTAATTGGCACAAACTCTGAAATATCACTTGGAGTTATAATAACACCACAGGCGTGAATCCCGGTGTTTCTTAGAGACCCCTCTAACATACTAGCTTGTTTTAGTGTTTGAGCTGATAGATCTGCTGAATTAAATAGTTTTTTTAACTCACTTACTCTACTAAACTCATCAGTTCTAAGTTCTGATTTTAAGTCCGCTTCATTCTTAGAAAAAATTTCCCCAAGTTTCATGTTTGGCACTAATTTTGAAATTCTATCAACCTCTGATAATGATAAATCAAGAACTCTTCCTGTATCTCTTATAGATGATTTGGCTGCCATTCTTCCATAAGTAATAATTTGAGCAACTTGTTTCGAACCATATTTATCTACTACATATTCTATAACTTTATTTCTTCCCTCATCATCAAAATCAATATCTATATCTGGTAGACTAACTCTATCAGGATTTAAAAATCTCTCAAAAAGTAAGTTGTATTTGATTGGGTCAATACTAGTTATACCTAGGGCGTATGCTACAACTGATCCAGCAGCGGATCCTCTTCCTGGACCTACAGACACTCCCATTTCTCTTGCAGCGTTGATAAAGTCTTGAACAATCAGGAAATATCCAGGATACCCTGTTTTAGAAATTACATTTAACTCAAAATCAATTCTCTCTTGCAACTCAGCATCTATATCTTTATATTTTAGTTTTGCACCCTCTAAAGTTAAATGTCTTAAAAAAGAGTTTTGTCCTTTTTGATTATCAAAGTCATTTTTTTGAATAAACTTTTCTGGTACTTTAAAATCTGGAAGCAAAACTTCCCTAGCTAGATCAAATGGTTCAACTTTATCTATTATTTCTGATATATTATATATACTGTCAGGTATGTCACTAAATAAATTAAACATTTCATCCTTTGATTTATACCAATATTCTTCATTTGGCAAACCATATCTATAGCCTCTTCCTCTTCCAATTGGAACAGATTGCTTCTCTCCATCTCTAACACATAATAATATATCATGCGCATTAGCTTCAGATTGAGTAGTATAAAAAGTATTATTTGTTGCAATAAGTTTTATTTCATGTTTACTGCTAAATTCTTTAATGATGGGTAGAACATAATCTTCATTTTCCTGTTGATGTCTTTGAATTTCTAGATAAAAATCTGAACCATAAGTATCTTTCCACCATGATAAAGATTCTTCAGCTTTTTCTTCTCCTTGATTTAAAATTTTAGAAGCTATTTCGCCTCTTAAACCTCCTGATAAAACAATTATATCCTCAGAATATTTACTAAGTACATTTTTATCAACCCTAGGTAGATAATAAAACCCATCAATATTAGCAATTGAACTCAATTTTGAAATATTTCTAAAACCATTTTTGTTTTTTGCTAAAAAAATCATTTGATAACCATCATCTCTATTTGATTTATCTAAATGATTTTCACATACATTTAATTCACAACCCACAATTGGCTTAATATATTTTTGACCTTCCTTTAGATTCTCATTATAGTTTTTCAGTGTCTTTATAAAATGAAATGCACCCATAAGATTTGATTTATCAGTAATAGCCATAGCATCATGAGAATGCTCTATTGAGTATTTTAATAAATCTGAAATCTTTGATGTCGATTGTAAAATTGAAAATTGAGTATATGAATGTAAGTGGCCAAATTTAAATTCTTGCGAAGTTTCATTAATTGAAATAGATCCTTGCTTAATATCTGGCTTTATCTCTTCCTTTAAAAGTTTTGATTCTTCAAATAGATCTATATGAACTATATCAACTACTTTAATCTTCTTAAGGTCAATGTCTGTCAGTTTTTCAATAATATCTATCTGATTTGATAAAGAATTAGGATGAATTTTTTGTTCTTTTAATAACTTAAATAAACATAGAGCTGTTGCTTCAACATCCGCAGAAGCATTGTGAGCAGACTCAAATTTTTCATTAAATAAATGTGTATAAAGCTCCATCAATGTGGGGAGTTTAAACTTCCTCCCTCTACCTCCTTTAAGCATACAAATTCCTGCAGTTTCTTCTGTACAAGTATCTATTTTTGGGAAATCTTGTAGTGGATTGTTTCCATTAGATCTTAGATATTCGGAACCCATAATCTTTTCATCAAAATTCAAATTATGTCCACAAATAAATTCTGATTTTTTTAGATCCTCATTAAACTTATTCAAAACAAAACTAATATCTACTCCAATTTTTTTTGCTAATTGAGTTGAGATTCCATGTATTTTTTCTGAGTCATATGGAATTGTAAAACCATCAGGATGGACAATATAACTTTGATTAGAAATACAATCTCCATTTATATCATGTACTTGCCAAGCTACTTGAATTGCTCTAGGCCAGTTATCAAAATCCGTAAGAGGTGCACTCCACTTTTTTGGTAATCCAGTAGTTTCTGTATCAAAAATTAAAAACATTTGGGAATAGTTTCAATTACTAATTTAATATTTTATCTTGGATTCGTTTTCAATAATTATCAATAGTTTTTAATGGTAAAAAATAAAGAAACTTTTACAATTACCGCAGCTTTACCATATGCTAATGGACCTATTCATATCGGGCATTTAGCTGGTGTTTATATACCTGCAGATATATATGCGAGATATAAAAGACTGACAGATAATGAAGTTGCATTTATATGTGGAAGTGATGAACATGGAGTTGCAATATCTTTAGCTTCAAAAAAAGCATCTATTTCTCCTAAAGAACTAATTGATAAATATGATACTATTATAAAATCATCTTTTAAAGAATTTGGAATTTCATTTGACAACTACTCCAGGACATCTAAAAAAATTCATCATGAAACATCATTGGAATTATTTAATGCACTTAAAAACAAAAATCTTTTTTCATTAAAAAAATCTGAACAATTTTATGATACCAAAGAAAATCAATTTTTAGCTGATAGATATATTTCTGGTGATTGTCCAATATGTAATGCTAAAGACGCATATGGTGATCAATGTGAAAAATGTGGATCAACTTTGAGTCCAGAAGAATTAAAAAATCCAAAATCAACAATATCAGATTCTTCTCCTGTTTTAAAAGAAACAAAACATTACTATATAAAACTAAATGAATTTGAACAATTTCTTAGAAATTGGATAACTGTTGAAAATAAGGATATATGGAAAGCCAATGTTATTGGGCAAGTTAAATCTTGGCTTGATAGTGGTTTAAAGCCCCGAGCTGTTACTAGAGATTTGGACTGGGGCATTCCAGTTAAAGTTGATGGTGATGATGGAAAAGTATTATATGTTTGGTTTGAAGCCCCTATTGGATATATTTCATCTACTAAAGAATGGGCACAAAATAATAACAAAGATTGGGAGCATTATTGGAAGAATCCTAAGACTAACCTTATACACTTTATAGGAAAAGATAATATTGTCTTTCATTGTATCATTTTTCCTATAATGTTAAAAATGTTTGGTGATTTTATTTTACCAAAAAATGTGCCAGCTAACGAATTTCTTAATCTTGAAGGAGATAAAATATCTACCTCAAGAAATTGGGCAGTTTGGCTTCATGAATATTTAATTGAGTTTCCTGATATGCAGGATGTTCTTAGATATGTTCTCACTGCAACATGTCCTGAGACAAAGGACAATGACTTTACATGGAAAGAATTTCAAACTAGAAACAACAGTGAATTAGTTGCGATATATGGTAACTTCACTAACCGTGTACTTTCTTTAATAGATAAATACTATGGAGGCAAAATACCTAATCCTATGGCTGTTGATGAAAGTGATAATGAAATTCTTAAAGAAGTTGTTTTTCTTAAAAATGACATGGAATCAAATTTAAATGAATTCAAATTTAGAGAAGCTTTAAAAAATCTAATTGGTATAGCTAGGATTGGGAACAAGCACCTTGCAGATAATGAACCATGGAAAATAAAAAGTGAAAATCCAGAACGTGTTGAGCAAATATTAAAAACTTCTTTTGAAATAGTTACATATTTAGCAGTTCTTTCCGAACCTTTTTTACCTTTCACATCTCAAAAGCTAAAAAAAATGATTGGGATTAATAAAACTGGATGGTCTAATCTTGATAATCTAGCTAGTGAAATAGATTTCAACTTTGTAATTACTAATAAAGAAATGTTATTTAGAAGAATAGAGGATTCTGAAATTGAATTTCAAATTGATAAATTAAAAAAGAATCTCTAGTTTATTAAATTATCATTTGAAATTGATTTAATAATGTTTACTGAGTAGTTATAGAATTTTAATATTTTATCTAACTCTACAAGCCCCTTTTCTTTATCCCAATCTTTAATGTTAAGGTTTGTTTTTTGAATTTGAATATTTAAAAGCTTTAATCTGCCTTTTATTTCAGGTCTATCATTATATAACTGAAACTCTGAACTTGAAATTTCACTTGAATAGTTGCTAAGAGAATTTAGATTTTCACTTAGATAATTAAAATCGTTTTCAAGATAACCACTGATTGAATTTGCTAAGGCTAAAATATAATATTCTAATCGACTAAATTCAGACCAATCATCAAGGTTGTTTTCTTGTTTAAACTCATCGTCAAGAACTATTGGGGTTTCAAAAACTGCTTCAATTATTTTTTCTTCGTTATTTACTTGGTTAGAGTTGTTGTCTGGAGTTTCATTACATGATGTGATTAGAATTATAATAAATAAAAATTTCTTATTTAAAAACGCCTTCATAATTAAATTAAATCTACGATATTTTATACTTTTATCATTCAATTTTTAAAATATGAGTAAATCGTTTGTTGTATTTATAGTTATTCTTTCAATGATCATAGTTTTAGCTTCTATTGTTTATGACTATATGACCTCCAAAGATGACTAAAAAAATCATAATTATTGGATCTGGTTTTTCCTCAATTTCTGCTGCAACTTATCTAGCAGATAAAGGCTACGATGTAACTATTCTTGAAAAAAATGCCTCTTATGGGGGAAGAGCAAGAAAATTCAAAGCAGAAGGATTTACTTTTGACATGGGCCCTTCATGGTATTGGATGCCTGACGTTTTCGAAAAGTATTTTAATGATTTTAATAAAAGAGTTGAAGATTATTACTCTCTTAAAAAATTAGATCCTGCTTACCGAGTTTACTTTGGTGAAAATGACTTTATAGATATTGGAGATAGTCTTGAAAAAATTAGTCAGACTTTTGAAGAAAATGAAAAAGGTTCATCAAAACAGTTGATGAAATTTATGGCTGAAGCTAAAAAAAATTATTCCATTGCTATGGAAAAAGTTGTATATAAACCTGGAGAATCTATTTTAGAATTAATCACGTTAGGAACAATTAGAAGATTAAGATATTTTACTACCAATATTAAATCTGAAGTAGCTAAATACTTTAAAAATAATAAGCTTAAACAGATTTTAGAGTTTCCAGCTTTATTCCTTGGCGCAAAACCTGAAAATACTCCAGCATTTTATAATATAATGAATCATGCAGATTTTGGTTTAGGAACTTGGTTCCCTGAAAAAGGTGGAATGCATAGGGTTGTTGAATCAATGATTGAACTTGCATTAGAAAAAGGGGTGAAATTCAAATCAAATCATCAAGTTGATCAAATATTAGTTGAAAATAAAAAAGTTACAGGAGTTATTTCCAATGAAAATACTTTTTTATGTGATATTATAATTAGTGGTGCAGATTATAATCATACAGAAAAACTTATTCCCGGACATCTTAAAAATTATTCTGACTCCTATTGGGATAAAAAAACATTTGCTCCATCTTCACTTCTTTTTTACATTGGTTTAAATAAAAAAATTGAAAAGCTTAATCATCATAATCTGTTTTTTGATGGTGATTTTAATAACCATGCCTCTGAAATCTATGATAATCCGAAGTGGCCTGAATCTCCACTTTTTTATTTAAATTTTCCTTCTTTAACTGACAAAAGCATGGCTCCAGAAGGACATGAAAATTGTTTTATACTAATACCTATTGCTCCTGACTTAAAAGATGAAGAAAAAATTAGAGATGAATATTTACAGATTGTACTTAAAAGAATTGAGGAGGTTTCTGGAGAGAAAATTAGTGATCATATAATCTATAAAAAATCATTTTGTGTTAAAGATTTTATTAATGATTATAATTCCTACAAGGGCAATGCATATGGACTTGCTAATACATTATTTCAAACTTCAATCTTTAAACCAAAAATTAAAAGTAAAAAGATAAATGGCCTCTATTTTACTGGACAATTAACTGTACCTGGTCCTGGTGTTCCTCCTTCATTAATTTCTGGAAAAATAGTTTCTAGTATTGTTACAAAGGATTTCCCGAATCAATAAATTCATTTGTTTCTAGTATATCTGATATAACCTCTGATATAATCATTTTAATTTCGTTAGAAGATATTGTTGTATGATTTTCAACAAACATAAATGGAGAATTTCTTTTTTTCAGTGAACATATTCCTATTTCAGAAATTTCATCATTTTTATAACAGCTTTCTGCTAAGTATTTGTAGAAAAGTAACTGGAGTAAATAAGAATATTTATGATCTGTATTTACATTTCCAATATTTTTTAAATCTAATGCACCTTGATTTACTAATCCCGATTTGTAATCAATAACCCTTAACCCTCCATTAAACATGTCAATTCTATCAATAATACCATTTAGTTTTACATCTTTATTTTTAACTGTGATATTAGTAGATACTTTCTTTTCTAAAGAAATGATTTTAATCTGTGCATTTTGATTTTTTATTTGATCTCTTTCATGTTCAAGAGTATTATTAATATACTCTTTTAATACTTCAATATATATCAAGTTTTTTCCTTGTGGTTCTTTTGAATAAAGTTCAACAAAAGAATTTATTGATTCTTCTTCAAGCTTTTCCTTCATTAAATCTAAATGTCTTGTTTCAAGAATTATTCCTATATATGGCTCATATATTTTTTCAATTACCTTATGAATTAATGTACCTTGATCCATATAATTTAAATATTTTGATTCTTCAAAATCATTCACATTAAGAATTTTCTGTTCGTAAAAAAAGTATGGGTTCTTAATAAATAAATTTAAAGTTGAGGCAGATATACCAGACTTTAGAATACTAGCTATTCTCTCATTTATCAAGCTATCTTTTATAATTGTTGGTGATTCATTAATAAAAGTTTTAATTTTTTGTTCTATCACCTGTCTATTACAGAAATAATAATCTGCCTTCAATAATTCTAATTGTTTAATATATCTACTCTCCTCACCGCTCGTAAAAGATTTTATATCAGAATCATAGATTAAGTGAATTTCTTTAGATTTATTAATCAATTCATAAAATTTATTTGAAATTTTGTTTTCCTGTTCATGTTGAGACATATTATCAAATTCTAGTTTTTCAGAATTAGATAAATCACATTCTTTAATATCACTAAAGGGAAAAAACCCTTCATTCATATTTGTAATTATAACATGATCATAAGCTGAAATTTTAGAATCAAAAAGATGATGATTTGATACAAACTTTAAATTTTTATTATTGTCATAAAAATCTACAAGCTTTATCAATTTTTGATTTGCAAAAAAAACATAAACTTTTGCAGAACTATCTTCAGTATATATTTTTGATAAAATATCCGATAAATATTTTGCTTGATTTACATTCTTTGAGGTAGAAATTATATTGATTTTTTTCTTCTTTAAATTATTTAAATTAGACTCCTTTCTATCTTGATTATTTTGAATTGTTTGTTTTTCACCGATTGAATATTTATCAGATTTTGACTTGAAATCTAGAAAACTTTGAATAAAACCAGAAAATGTATTAACTCCTGGGTTATCTTTTTTTGAGATAATATAAAGCTCTTTTTCAGCTCTTGTAAAGGCAACATAAAGTAGATTTAATGAGTCTAATAAATTATTAAGAATTTCACTTTCAAATATCTCTTTTGCTGTATCTCCCATACTAAGAAGAATTTTTGTTTTTCTCGTTAGAGTCCACTTCAAGTCATTTAAAGATTCAAAAGGCTCATATAACCAGATAAGATCCTTATTTGTGTTTTCATCCAGTTTATCACTATATATAGGTGAAATTACAACTGGAAATTCAAGACCTTTTGATTTATGTATAGTGGAGATATTAATAGAATGTTGATTATCAGATACACTTAAGTTTATATTATCTGATTTTTTTTTCCAATGTGAAAGATATGATTTGATTGAATCATCGTTGTTTTCTAGAAATTCGAAAACATCATCAATTAAAGCTATTACGTATGGATCTTCAATTTCTAATTTAAAAATAGATGAACAGTATTTTATTGCATCTAAAATATTTAGAGAAGAGAAATATTTAAGATCAAATATGTGATTATTAGAAATGTTTTGAAAAAAACCATTAACATCAACTTTAGATAGATTAATAAAAAAGCATTCATTTAAACTATCATATCTCTTTTCAAAATAATTCTTAATAAACAGAAAATTTATTATTTTTTTTCTTTCAGAATAATCGTTATTGTTTTGACTTAAGTTAAAAATTGAAATAATAAATTGAACATTCTCAGAGTTTTTTATTTGTAATATATCATTAGAAATTAAATTAAATTTTGGATTATTAATATTTTCAATTAACTCTTTTGAATATTTATTTTTTCTTACAAGAATAATTATATCTGAAGTAGAATAACCTCTGTTTAATAATTCTAAAATTTGATTTTCAATTTTTAAATAAAATGAATTTTCATCTGCTACATTAACTGAAACATATCCATTTTCTTTTTTATATGAATATTGATTAAAATTCAAATCATCTGAATTATAGATTTCTATATCTAACATATTAGATAAATAATTGAAAAAATCTGAGTTAAAGTCAACAATCTCCTTACAACTTCTATAGTTTATATCCGTATTCTTTAAAATAGGTTTAAAATGAAATGGATTAGCGCGGTCGTATATTAAGTTTATAAATTGATTAAACTTTCCTCCACGCCACCTATAGATTGATTGTTTTGGATCTCCTACAATTAGAAGAGAACCTTTTGATCCATCATGAGATTCACTGTGAATAGAATTTGAAATTAAAGGGATTAAATTTTGCCATTGTAGTTCTGATGTGTCTTGAAATTCATCTATAAAGAAATCAGTATATCTAGATCCAAGTTTTTCATAAATATATGGAGCTTCATTTGACTTTATGAGTAAGTTAAGTTGAGAATTAAATTTACTTATAAGTCTAATTTTATTATCACTTTGAATATTGTCAATTTTTTCTTCAATTCTAGAAATTAAAGATAGTGACGGAAGAAAAGATAAAGTTGAGTTAACTTTATATTGATTTATAATTGATTCTTTAATTTTTAAGTAATTATTTAGAAGATTAATTCTGATTTTTTCAATCCTTTCTACTTTACTTTTTTCTAGTGTTTTGTTATATAAGTTTGTTTCTCCTTTTAATGACTTTTCAATTGAATCATTAATAAAAAATGTATCCTCATTATAAAAAGATTTTAAATATTTAATTAAAAATCCTCCTCTAAAATCATTATCATCTATACCATTTTTGGTGATTAAATCAATAGAACTTAGAACTAAATGATGAATGTTTGAAATATTATCATTTTTAATTATATGTAATTTATTTTTAATCTTAGAAAATAAATTAAAATTCATCTTCTTAAAATAATCAACCTGAATTCTATTTGACTCTTTATCAATAAATAATCCAAAATCTTTTAAATCATATGAAATATCCCAACTTTTGTTGAGAGTAAGTTTAAATTTTGCAAATTCAATAAGTAACTCTTTTAGTTTTTCTTCTTTATCTATATCAGAGAATAGTTCTTCTATGGCTTGATCTAAGTAGATTGAGTTATCAAGTTCAATATTATAATCATCTTTATTATTTAATTCTTCTGAAACACTTTTGATTATATTATTTGTAAAGCTGTCAATTGTTATTACATTAAAGTTTGAATAATTATGTAAAATTTTATCCAATATTTTAGAAGATTTTTTCTCAATTGTTAGTTGATTTAATCCTGTTTTATTTGAGATAATTTCTTGAATTATTTTATTTCTATTATTTTTTAATTCAGATAAGTAAATAAGAATTCGATCCTTCATCTCAATGGAAGCCTTATTTGTAAAGGTGAGCGCAAGCATAGATTTAAAATGTTCCTCATCTTCACTTTTCAAGAGTTTAGCTATATATTCCGTTGCAAGGTTAAAGGTTTTACCAGATCCAGCTGAAGAATTTATTATTTTAAACGAGTAGTCCATTTTTAATATTGAAACTTAATAAAATAATCCTAATTTTGTAAAAAAAAGTTATGGCTTTCGAATTACCTAAATTAAATTATGCTTTTGATGCATTAGAACCTAACATAGATGCAAAAACTATGGAAATTCATTATGGAAAACATCATAATGGTTACACTAATAATTTAAATAACCTTATTTCTGGAACTGAAAATGAAAATAAAGATATTGAGGAAATACTTAAATCTTTAGATCTTAACAATAGTGGATTAAGAAATAATGCAGGAGGTTATTTTAATCATAACCTATTTTGGGAAATTATGAGTCCAAACTCTGGAGGAGAACCACAGTCTGAAATTTCAGATTCTATAAACTCTAGTTTTGGATCATTTGAAAATTTTAAAAATGAATTTAGTAAAGCTGCCGCAACAAGATTTGGTTCTGGGTGGGCATGGTTGTGTGCTCACGAAAATGGAACACTTGAAATATGCTCTACGGCAAATCAGGATAATCCATTAATGCCTAATGGCTGTGGGGGTAATCCAATATTATGCCTAGATGTATGGGAGCATGCATATTATTTAAATTATCAAAATAGGAGACCTGATTATATTAATGCATTTTTCAATGTAATAAATTGGGATGAAGTAAATAAAAGATTTACTCAGAAATAAAAATAGGCTAGATATTAAATACCTAGCCTATTAACACTTATTAAATTGGTTATTGGTTTATGTATTAAAAATTATATTTTAATCCAACTGATATATTTCTTCCCATTTCGTGAATTCCAGCAGTTTTCAACCTAGATAAATGATCATAATACTCTTTATCAAAAACATTACTTATTCTCCAAAATAAATTTAAATCATTATTCATAAACTCTGTTTTAAAGTTTCCTGAAAGATTTAGTACTGAGTATCCGTCTGTTTCCTCTTCAAACATTGACACTCTACTTTGTTTTGCTTTAGCAATAAAGTCAATTTCAACTGAATAGTTATTTCCAAAATCAATATTAAAAACTTGATTTAATGTTAATGGAGATATGAAAGGAAGTGCCTCTCCATCCATAGACTCAGCAAACACGTATTCAACTGAAGTATAGTATGACAACCAGTCAATTGAAGTATTTTTATTCAAATGAATTTCTCCACCATAAAGTTTAGCATCTTGTTGCATGTAATCATATACTTTTAAACCATCCTCAAACATACTTGATGGATTTAAATATATATAATCACTTATATCATTGTAAAATAAATCAAATGAAACAATTGAGTTATTGTTATTTATTTGATACGATAAATCAGTTTGTAAACTTTCCTCCGCAACCAAATTAGTGTTTCCTTTTTTATATTGAAATGATCCATGATGAGAACCGTCTGCATATAATTCAATTAGATCAGGAGCTCTAAATCCAGAGCTTAGATTCATTCTTAAAGTTGAATTTCCAAAATCTTTTTTAAATCCAAGAGATCCATTGAAATTGGAATAATCATTTGAACCAGATTCTGAGGAAATAGATCTATTGTCATATCTAACACCAATTAAAGCTTGTGAAGTTTCATTTATGTCAAACTGACCTAAAGCGAATAAACCAAAGTCCTTTTTCTCTGCATCTGGAATTAGAGTTTCATGACCAAAATTTTTATTTTCTTGGTTAAGTAAACTAGTTCCAATAATAAGATTCAAATCATCTGACTGAGGCATAGTTAGTTTAATATCAATTGAGGTAGTTTCGAGTTCCATGTCAAGCTCTGCTTCACCCTCCTCATGACCTTCTTCTTCATGACCTTCTTCTTCATGATCATCATGACCTTCTTCTTCATGACCTCCAAACTCTTTTCTTTCATTTAGTTGTCTCCCTAGTGTAATATCTAAAGTGTGATCATTACCCATATCAAAAGTGTTTTTCCATGATAAAGTTGTATGCTTTATCTCTTGATAATGATCTTCTTCTTCATGATAATCGTGATCTTCTTCTTCATGATAATCGTGATCATCATGACCTTCTTCCCTATGTGGAATTCCAACTTCAATATCAGACATACTAATTCTCAAATCTGATTGAAATTTTTCAGTTTGATATGCAACTCCTGCTTTAAAGTCATTTTGCTTAAACCAAGAATTTTCTATCTCACCATCAGGTGAAGAATAGTTTCCGTTGTCTGTAATATCTGCTCTAAGCATATAGCTGAAATTTTCTGAACTTCCTTTTAAACCAAGATTATTACTAAATCCGCTATAATTTGAATTATATATACCTGTGTAATCTATTTCAAGATCTTCAGATGTTAAATATTTTTCAGGTTCTATATAGAGTACTCCTCCCATTGCATCACTTCCATAAAGAACATAAAGTGGACCTTTTACTACTTCTACTGAATTAACTCCAGAACTACTTAAAGCAAGTCCATGCTCTTCACCCCATTGTTGATTCTCTAATCTCATCCCTTGGCTTAAGACAACGACTCTATTAAAACTAAGCCCTCGAATTGATGGCTTCCCAATTCCAGATCCAGTTGATATTATTGACACACCTGGTAGTTTTGAAATTGAATTACTAATATATTGTTTGATGATTGGGTTGATATCATTAAAATTTAATTTATCAACTTTTAATACTGACTTTCCAAGAGTTTGATCAAATGGAAGAGTTAACACTACCTCATCAAGTTTTACCAAGTTATCATTGACTTGGGAAAATGTTACTTGAAAAGCTAATAACATAATTGCTATTAGATTAATTCTGTTTTTTTTACTCATTTTATATTTTTTTAAATGTTAAGTATTTAAGCATATTATTTATTAAAATATGCATTGGATTAAAACACCCCTCGCTAAAAATAGAAAGGGAGATTCTAATTTTAATTTATTCTATTAAGGTTAATAATTTTGTTTAATTAAATTGAATTTACTTTCGAAAAAACTAAATTATAGGTGGACCTCTTAAAGAATATTTATACTTTGTTTGGTGAGTATGAAAAGTGTTATATAAAGTTGAATTAGATAAATATTGAGCTAAAGGTTTATTAAACTCAATTTCTTCTGTTAGATTGAAATCAAAGGAATTAGTAATAAAGTTATCTATTACACAATCATCAACTTTTTCATGAATATGCTGTTCAGAGTAGGAACAAGCAAAATGAGAGTCAGATAAAATATAGTGATGAATAGCCAATGCATTTGGGATATTCAAAATAATTAATAAAGCTGCACTATAAAATAATCTCATCTGATACTTAATCTTTCAAATATATAAAATTGATTATATAATTAAATGTAAAAAATATTATATTTGCCGACCATTCCTCCTTAGCTCAGTTGGTTAGAGCATCTGACTGTTAATCAGAGGGTCCTTGGTTCGAGTCCAAGAGGGGGAGCAAAAAGAGAGAAACAGAAATGTTTCTCTCTTTTTTTGGACTAAATTGGGCGAGAAACCTGTCTCGAGCGAAGTCGAGAGAAGCCAAGAAGGGGAGCTTCCTTGAAAAGAGATCAATTTTGATCTCCTTTTTTATTTTTATTCTTTGTTAAAACCTTGCTGGATATGATGTGAGATATTTGATCAAAAGTGAAGATTTGGTTGCATATTTTTAAAAGGGTTTTTCAACTCAAAATATTTTCTATATTGCTCTGATGAAAAAAGTAATTAGCTTTCTTGTTTTTCTAATAGTCTCAAATGGTTTTGGGCAAAGTTTGAATAGAGATAACATTCAACAATTTGCAGATGAATATTTTGTGGAAAGTGTGTTTACTTTAAATGAGTTTTTGCAACTACCCAACATTGGATCAAACCATGATAATATTGAGCAAAATCTCAAATGGTGTATAAATGCATTAAAGGCATTAAATTTTGATACTGCGATTTTGACTTCGGAAGGGGTAAACCATTTGCTTGCTGAAAAAGTATACGACCTAAAGAGTCCGACAATACTTTTTTATCTCCAAATTGACGGACAGCCTGTAGATCCTACTTTTTGGGATCAAAATGATCCGTTTAAACCTGTTTTAAAAGTATATGACAAAGATGAATGGAATATTATTTCCTGGGAAAATCTGACTAAAAATTTTAATCCGGATTGGAGGGTTTTTGCCAGATCGGCATCAGACTCCAAGGGTCCTGCAATTGCGTTCTTACAGGCACTCCGAATTTTGAATGAAAAAGGGATAAGTCCGAAATTTAACATCAAAATCCTTTTAGATTTTCAAGAAGAATTGGGTTCGCCAACTCTGCCTGAACTTGTCAGGAATAATCGGAGCAAATTCAATGCAGATGCCATGTTAATCATTGACGGTACCCGACCACCAAACAATCAGCCTAATTTAACATTTGGAGCACGTGGTATAGCGACAATGCGACTCACTGTTTTTGGAGCCGATAAAGACTTGCATTCCGGTCAATATGGAAACTATGCTCCAAATCCTGTTTTTAGTCTGTCAAGATTATTGGGAGCAATGAAAGATGAAAGAGGTTATGTTTTGATTCCAGGTTATTATGATGGTATAGAACTCACAGATGATCAAAAAACCCTTATCAATTCGGTGCCCGATAATAAGGAGGAACTCCTTGCTACACTGGGTATTGCCGAGCCTGAAACTATTGGAGAAACATATCAGGAATCTCTTCAATATCCATCGCTTAATATTCGTGGATTACGAGCCGCTTGGGTGGGTGATGAGGTACGAACCATCATTCCTTCAGAGGCTTTGGCTGAAATTGATATGCGCTTAGTCCCAGAAACACCTGCAGAAAGACAAATTCAACTGGTGACCAATTTTATCGAATCACATGGGTTTTACATTGTTGATGGTGTACCTTCAGAAGAAGAGCGTAGAAAATTCCCAAAACTAATTAGAGTCGAATCACGGATAGGTTCCCGACCATTCAGAACTCCCCTTAATTCAAAACTTGGAAATTGGCTGGGATTGGCAATGACTCATGTTTTTGGTGAAGGTAATTATAGTCACATGCAAACTACAGGAGGATCGCAGCCCATTGCTCCGTTTATTACTGAATTAGGGATTTCTGCTATTTCGGTACGTATTCCTAATCCTGATAACAATATTCACGCACCTAATGAAAATCTTCGCCTGGGGAACTTCCACGAAGGCCTAAAAATGTGTTTAGGTATTTTAACTCAACCATATGATTGATTCAGAATTGTTATCGATTGCGACAGGAATAGTATTGATTACTGTTTTGTTTGTCCTTTGGATAGGGAAGGTAAATAATAAATGGGTAAAGCTAGTACTTGATTGGTTTCCTGCAATTTTATTTGCCTATGTGATGCCGGCAGCATTTACTCATATTTTCGGAATCGACTTGTCTAAGGTCGAACTTCATGACTTTAGTAAAGCTTGGATAATTCCCTTTACCATTCTTACCATAATGAGCGCTCTGCCATTAAGGCAACTCAAAATTGTCGGGGTAAAACCGATTGTTGTTTTTGGTGTAGGGTCCGTTGTAATTGCTACATTACCTGTATTGTTGGTAATTGTTTTTGGGATTATTGATGAGTCAAATACTGTACTCTTTATCACAGATGGATTTTGGAAAGGACTAGTTCCAATTGTGGGTGGATGGATTGGCGGTAGCACGAGTCAATTGGTTTTAAAAGAACTGGCTGAAACTCCAGAGGCGTTATTTCTCTCAATTTTGGTGCTTGATAATATTCTGGTCAATATCTGGACGATAATGATGTTCCAATTTATAAAAAGAAGTGACCAACTAAACAAGTTGTGGGGCATTGACCCTAACTTTTCAATAACCCAAACTCGTCAATCTTCAAAAAATATCTCTCCTTTGGTGGGAAATACTTTAACGATTGGCTCTCTTATTTTAATAATGTTCTTGACTTCATTTATTTCCATGTCCTTTTTGGCAAGTATCGTTGTTTTATCGATAATTGGATTGGTTCTGGGCAACATAATACCTGTCTGGAGTCACAAACTTGTATTAAAAATCGCTGGGTTTTGCATTGTATTAATTATGGCTATTTTGGGATTGAAACTGAATTTTGACAATCTGAATCTTCCGATTATTCTTGTCGTTTTAGTAATTCTTTGGCTGGTGTTACATTTTGTAGCAATGTTAATTGCTGCACGCTTACTCAAAATCAATATTGCTTGGGTTGCAATTGGGAGTATGGCCAATCTTGGAGGGATTTCAACCGCTCCAGCAGTAACTTCAGCCTATAAAAAGGAACTAATGCCGCACGCAATTGTCTTAGCTGTTTTGAGCATGATAACCGGAACTGGTTGGGGGATGCTTACTATTTATTTGTTTAAATTATTACCTCGTGCTATTTGATTGTTTTAGTTGTACTGCAACTTTGAATAATTGGGGGAGCAAGCTAACCGCTACATTACACAAATTATACAACCCTTCACCTACTGGAGGGTTTTTTCTTTTACGATCTAATTCATTAATTTTGTTTATAATATTAATTTTATTTATAATATTAATTTTTTAAATTCGTAAAAAATTCATTTTTCGAATGAAAAAACTTCTAATTTCCCTAAGCTTTTTATTATTATTAACCTGTGCTAAGGATAGCACTGAAGATAATACATCAGAATATGTTTCTTCTCAAACAAACACAACTAATACGAATCCTACAACTACAATTACACAGTATACTTTA